>Ga0326727_10000154_pt1 | contig 293248 bp, 307 predicted proteins | sample MB2enrmetagenome_FD_207643 | JGI IMG/M metagenome (GOLD analysis project Ga0326727, IMG submission 207643) | Lab enriched peat soil microbial communities from McLean, Ithaca, NY, United States - MB29MY | ecosystem: Environmental > Terrestrial > Soil > Wetlands > Peat | place: USA: New York... | reverse complement strand
TCTTTCGTGGAATCAACATTAATCCTTTTACGTCTTTTCAGTATATGCTGTGGATACTGTTTGGGTACAGCATTGTTACTGCCACGTTGCTTGTTACTTTTGGCAGACTTTCAGACATGTTTGGGCGCGTAAGGCTCTATAACATTGGATTCCTTATCTTCACAATTGGCTCGATAATGCTTTCAATAACCCCAAGTCAGGGCGACGCAGGAGCTATCGAGATAATAGTTTTCAGAATAGTCCAAGGAATTGGCGGCGCATTCTTATTCGCCAACAGCGCTGCAATAATAACTGACGCATTCCCAAGCAATGAACGGGGAAAAGCACTTGGAATAAACCAGATATCTTTTCTCGCCGGTTCTATAGTAGGTCTGGTTCTCGGTGGAATTCTAGCGATTATTAACTGGAGGCTAGTGTTTCTGGTGAGCGTACCAGTTGGGGTGATAGGCACCATTTGGTCGTACTTGAAGCTGAAAGAGCGCGGCACTATTAGAAAAAACCAAAAATTGGACATCTGGGGAAACCTCGCCTTTGGCGGAGGCTTAACATTAATTCTAGCAGGTGTTATTTACGGCTTAATACCTTATGGAAACTCGGTTATGGGCTGGGGTAATCCATGGGTCATTGCATCCCTAGTCGCCGGGGCGGGTCTTCTGATTGCTTTTCCGTTTATCGAAACGCACGTGGCTGATCCAATGTTTAAGCTTGAGTTGTTTAAGATAAGAGCGTTTAGTGCAGGTAACCTTGCTGGGCTTTTCAGTTCCATGTCAAGGGGCGGAGTGATGATTATGCTCGTCATATTGCTTCAAGGAATATGGCTTCCTCTTCATGGATACAGCTATAGTTCCACGCCGTTTTGGTGTGGCATATTCATGATACCTATGTCTATAGGCTTTATCTTAACTGGGCCGATCAGTGGCTGGCTATCCGACAAGCATGGCGCAAGATTACTCGCTACCTCGGGTATGGTGATTTCTGCAGCTGCTTTCGTAGCGTTCGCGTTGCTCCCAGTCAATTTCACCTACTTGTCCTTTGCAGCTATACTTTTCATAATGGGCATTGGAGGTGGCATTTTCGCTTCTCCTAACATGGCATCTATAATGAACTCAGTACCAGCGGAACACAGAGGTGCAGCATCTGGAATGCGTGCAACCATACAGAACAGTGCAATGACTATAAGCCAAGCTATCTTTTTCACAATCGTCATTGTTTCGCTCAGCGCGAGTCTTCCAGGCGCATTATCAGCTGCAGTTACGAGTGCTGGTGCCTCTCCGCAGCTTGCGCACATCTTCAGTGAAACTCCGGCCTCAGCAGCTCTCTTCGCTTCATTTTTAGGCTACAACCCGGTCGCAACAATACTTCATACCATGCCTCAATCGTTAGTAAATACCATACCAACTGCAACGCTGAATTATATCACGGGACCAACCTTCTTCCCACATGCGATTTCAGGTCCGTTTATGGCTGCGCTGAGAGAGGCGTTCGTCATCGGCGCCATAATGTGCGTCGTAGCTGCAGTTTGCTCCGCGCTAAGAGGCGGAAAATACGTATACGAACAAAAAGAACCAACAGAAAAAGAGTAGACGTTTTTCATTCTCAAAATTTTTTTCAAACGGTACGTGCAAATCAAGAAAGCAGTGGATTTTTTGTCTATTCGTTTAACTTAATTAATTAATTAAGTTGAAAAATTTGACTTCAAAAATCTTATTTAGGCAGTTTTTCTTAAGAGCTACTATGCCAACAGTCAAAGATATCATGACAAAGAATGTTGTTTCAATCGGTGTTAATAATAGCGTTTTTGAGGCTTCAGAACTCATGAATTCAAAGCGAGTGGGTTGCTTGGTTATCATGGATGGCGAAGTGCCCATTGGAATAGTTACTGAGAGGGATATTGTCCGAAGGGTTGTGGCGAAAAAATTACCTCTGGATACCAAGGTTTCGGAGATTATGTCAACGTCTCTTATTACAGTTGATCCTGATGCTTCGCTTAAGGAGGCGGCTAGGCTAATGTCAAGCAATAAAATAAGAAGACTTCCAGTATTGAAGCAGAACAGATTAGTTGGAATAGTAGTCGCTGCCGATTTTGTGAAAAATCTTGGAAAAAAGTCGATCTCCGAAGAAATACTGGAAGCCATGGGCCGTTACCCTTCGACTTTTCCATAAAATGTGACAGATCAGAATAACAAAAATCTTCAATTTGAATTTAACTTGGGTTAATTTGCATTAGAAAAACAAAGGATGCAAAATATCTCAAGTTGTTTAGGATAGCGAACCCAAGAAAAACGGGCATCTCTTGTGGTTCAAAAGTATAAACATACAGCTATATTTGTGGAGGGCCAGGCGGCGGCTGCGTTTCAGGCGAGGTTTCAGGAGGAATTGAGGGGTTAAGCGTTTGGCGCATGCCGATTTTTTTGGGAAGGTAAACTATTGCAAACCCTATGCCGACAAATATCATCACGAGTTGTGCAACTTGGCCAATTTGGCTTGTGGTGGCTACGCCTAGAAAGTCTGTGGCATCGTACACGCCATGAATGAGAGCAAGCATAATTAGGTTTCCTCCTGACCAGTAGTACGTTATGCACATAGCTAAACCGAATCCTATTAAGTCTATAAAAGGCACGACGCTGGCGATGCCGTATGTGAAGGCGTAGTAAGCATGAACAGAAGCAAACATCACACTTGAAACAACCGCCAAAGGAATCCAGTATCTCCCCTTGGAGATGCTGAGTAGCCCGCCGTAGATGAAGCCGCGGAACAGGTACTCTTCAGCGGGACCCACAACAAGTATGGAGACGGGAATCATCAGCCATGCAACTTTGGACGAGACGTTGAGTACAGGATTAGGCTTGTTTAGCAGGTTTGCTGCATGCGGATAGAAATGCGTTATTATAGCTAAAGCAAAGATGGATAGTACAAGGCTGATCACGACTAAGACGCCGAATAGGCTCAAGCCCAATATGGCGGCTTCCTTGTTGTTTTTGAACGCACGCTGAAGCAGTTGCCTGCCGAAGAGAAGGCTGACAACAATAATGGGTATTCCATAGACAACTAGGTACCCGGTTATTGCCCCGTAACGTATGAAGTATTGTGAGTAGACACAAACGAAGATTACGACTACGCCTAAGAGATAGAGTTTTTTTGGTAATGGATTTTTGGAAAACATCTCATGCACACCAATAATAAATTAATGCACCGCTAAACGTGGGTTTCAATCCTCTTTGTAAACATTGCGTTTTTAGAATAAGAAGAGTCAAAGAGACCAAAAAAACCTCATCTTAGCTACAGCTAAGAGAATCAAACGTAAAATGCTCCATCAGATAAAACCGGTTAGCTCTAAAGTTTAGTGAGAAACAGAGAACTCGATTTACAGAGGACTTGAAAAAACAATGAAGAGAACACATAAACAAACAGGCGATTGGTACTTCTTCTCGCATAGGGCGAGGTTACCTCTAAACTAAAATGAAAGTTTCTTGCTTTTCGTGCTTAAACCTGTTATTTCTTTCCTTTAGGAGGAAGCTGTTGTCGCATCTGTTTCTTTTTTAAATCCTTCTCTCGCTGAGCTTTCTTCTGCTGCTCAAGCTGCGTATTCTTCTTTTTCCTTTTCATCACACTCATATAGTCACCCCTAACCAAGCAAACAGACGCATCTCGCATTCTAAAACATTACCCTTTCTAGAAGAAAATTAAGAGAAATATTTAAAAAAAATAATGCTCATTTGGACTACAACTAGTCAGTTCACTATTATTTTGACCTAACCGTAATTATTTCTGCCGATGCTACTGCTAGTCTTTTATAGTATAATTGACATGTATATAGTGTGAATAATATGTCTAAACTAGAAAAAAATAAAAACAAGCCAATAGTAGCAAAAGCAACTCCAGTGAAGGAAGTACCTGAAGGAAGAAAAATCGCCAAGATTCCCGAGTACGATGTAGTTTTCAAGCAGATTATTGACAGTCCTGAGAAGATGTTTAAGGTTGAGGTTGAGGGTAAAACGGTAAGATCATTGTACGCGCCATTCTCATTTAGAGTTAAGTCATACAACAAGAAACCGGACAGAAAATTCAACACAGCACTCAGAGTCCGCAACAAAGAAATTTATATTGTCAAGTTGGACAAAAAAGAATAAAACAGTCAATCTACATTCTTCTTTCTCGCAAGTTCGAGCAGATAAACTATGTCTGAACATAAATCTGAATGGCCTGAATCTGGAGATCTCGTAATCGCAACCATAGAGAGCGTGATGGATTATGGAGCTTACGCTAACCTAGATGAATACAACAAACGTGGGTTTCTTCATATCTCCGAAATTTCCAGCGCCAGAATAAGAAACGTCCACGACTACGTTCGTGAAAAACAAAAAATGGTTCTAAAAGTTCTCCATGTAAACCTTGAAAAAGGCCACATTGACTTATCCCTCAGACGCGTTACAAAACGCGAACGAATTGAAAAAATCAAAGCTTGGAAAAGAGACCGCAAAGGCGAAGTACTTCTGCGTGCGGTCGCAGAAAAAGTAGGTTTGCCCGTGCATGAAGTCTACCAGAAAGCAGGCGTTATCCTGGAAGAAAGCGTCGGTTTATATGAAGGCTTCGAAAAAGCTCTCAAGGAAGGACCAGATGCTCTAATTAAACTTGGCATACCTGAAGACATCGCCAAAGCCTTCGTTCAGGTTGCTGAAGAACGTATCCATATCAAAATGGTGAAAGTCAGAGGTACGCTTGAAATTCGCTGCATGAAACCCAACGGCGTTAAATGCATCCAAGCCGCATTCATCGACGCCAAGAAAGCGCAAAAAGCTAAAGACGCTAAAATCGAATTTTGCGTTATCGCCGCTCCTAGATACAGCGTAGAAGTCTCCGCTGATAACTGGAAACGTGCCGAAGAGCTTCTCGACGAAGTAAGCCAAAGCGTCGTCACAAACATCACTAAAGCAGGCGGACACGGCTCTTTTAAAAGAGAGAAATAGCAAGGTGGAAACATGAGGGATGAAAGTGACAAGACAATATGGGGTCACGTAGAAAAACTTGGCAAGGGCACCCGAGCAAACTATGACCCTGACAAAAAAACCATCACTTTCTGCTTCAAGAGAGACCCGCAGACATCAGGTGAACAACTAAGAAAACTGCGCGAAACCCTCATGAACGAACTAAAAGAACTGGGCTATGCTAGTCGTATGAAATACAACGGAGAAGTAATCGTTGACAATATAGAACAAGAAGACGTAACGCTTGTCAAGAAAAACCACCAACTCATAATTCACTTAAATAAGAAGCCATCTGAAGACAAAGAAAAGGATGTTTCCGAAGAGCCAACTTAGCTTTCCTCAAGACCCGTCGACTTGATAGTTACTGACAAAGCCGTGTGCTATATTTTGGTGTTATTTATGCTCTTGGTGCAGATAGTTACATTCTGTTGAAGTATTCCATCGGGGCATACCAATAGACTGTCAGTAGTTTTTTGCATTCTGGATTTTTACAGACAATTTTTCGTTCGATAACTTCACCGTAAGAACTGCTCAGTAGAGGTTTTTCAAGTGAAAATTCAGAATGCCATCTATCCGTTTCAGGTGGTTCAGGTGCAAATGTACTACTGCAATAAGGGCATTTGAGGACGAACTGAGATTCAGTCATAACTCCTTCTCTGACTACTATTGTGCTATTGTGCGGTAAAAATTTTGCGATTTTAAACGGATGCCTGCGAGGCGCTATTCATCCTCGTTACCCTTTTGGAGGAGAGCCTACCGAGAACAAACCTAACGCATGCTTAATATGCAGCTTTTTGTAATGGCTAATATGTTTAGAAAAGATTTCATTAACAGTCAACGGTGAACCATAACTGTTAACCATAACTCAGCTTAGGAAGCATGAAGAAGGAAGATGGCAGTCCGATACGTTGGAGTCTTTCCCTGAGAAGATCAGCGAAGATTCCGTGTTATGGGTCGATGTTGAGGATCCCTTGGATGCCGAAATCAAAGCGATAGCGCAGCATTTTGAGTTAGATGAACAGAGGCTGAAGGAACTGTATGAGGAAGGTCAGCGGTCAAAGATTGAGGAGCAAGATGACCGCATATACTGTGTTGTTAATTTTCCTAAAGGAGAGGGCTTTGTTTCTGACGTAAAAACGGAAAGTCTCTCGTTGGTGGTGGGGGGCAAGTGGATCATCACCGTTCACAAGGGTCATTCGGATATTACATGTGCCGTCTACAAAAAAATCAGTACGCATGGCTATTTCGCGCTTTCACTTTCGCCTTCCACAGATATTCTTTTGTACATATTCTTGGATTTAATCACGAATGAGTTCTTTTTGGTTTCTGACTTAGTGCATGAAAGATTACAGAATTTGACCAAACAAGCAGGAGCCCTCTTTAGGGAAAGGCGAAGACGATCGGAAACAAGCTTTGGATTAGAAATCTCTAAGTCAAGGGATCAAGTGTTGGTCATGAGGCAGTCCATAGGTCCCCTGCGTGAAATAGTTGGGAAAATAGCGCGAGGCGAGTTTGCTCTAGTTTCCAGCGCTTTACTGACCCGTTTTGAGGATCTTTACGATAGGACAATCTCGTTGATTGAAGTGGTGGATAATCATCGTGAACAAATCAGCGATATAACCGACATCTTGATTAATGTTCAAACGTTATCCACTAACAACATAATCAGAGTCCTCACCATTATCTCTGCAATTTTTCTTCCCTTAGCCTTGATTGCTGAAGTATGTGGAACCAACTTTGGAAAAGGTTACTTTATACCTGGAAGCAGCAGTTCTTTCGGCTTCTATGCCATGGTGGCGATAATGATTGGCGTAGCGGTGACCCTCATAGTAATTTTCAGAAGAAGAGGCTGGCTATAAAGACAACGCTGAAGTTCAATTTCTAACGATCTCCCATGCATTTATTGTGTTGAAGTATGTTGACAAGGTGGCTTTGTCGTCTTCCAAGATTTTCAAGGGCTCCAATGGTCGACCCGAACGTGAAAAACAGCGTCGGAACGTGACGCCGGCAAGTTAACGAGCAAAATAGATAATACTTTTAAAGCAAACAGCCATTATTGCAAAGCAAAAGAAGGCTACATGTTGCGAAAATTCAATGCAGTCCTGGTGGTCGTTGGTGCAATAGTTCTCGTTTTCGCTTGGCTCTACAACGTCTCTGTCCAGATCGCGCTCATTCCAACAATAGTCAACGGCGAAATCATCGCAACTTCCACCGCGATAATATTCACCGGCATATTCTTCACAATAGGCTACTCTAGCAGACTGTTGGAGCTTCAAAAAAAGAAAGACCACCCGTACTTTATTCTCGCTTTACTCGGGGTGTCCTCAGTTTTTATTGTAAGCACTTTTTTATGTTTGATAACAAACAATTTTGACATTGCCTTAAAGCTAAGCTTCACAGGCTTGATACTCGCCACTGGAACTTTTATGAGTCTAATAGCATTACTCATCCAACAGCTAACTCCACAAAACTCAAACCCTGACAACCAACAATAAAATCATTTTGGGAAATGGACAAATCAATTAGCGTTACATGTGTTTAGGAACAGCCATGCGCTGCCTTGTCCCTTTATTCTGAGGGGAACAAATTTTATAAGTTTAATATCGGTATTTCGATATCGGTATTCAATATGTGGTTTGATTGGATGAAGCACAAACGCCGCGGCCTTCGTGGCTGGGTTCTATATGCTTTAGAAATTTCACCGAAAAATGGTGCCGAAATAATGGACGCTATGGAAAACATGAGTCAAGGCTGGTGGAGACCGTCGCCAGGCTCCGTATATCCTCTGCTTGATGCAATGACCAAAGAGGGTTCGATAAAAAAGAGAGAAGACGGCAAGTACGAGTTAACCGAGCAGGGAAAAGAGGAAATGGCTTGGCCTTCCAGAATGGGGTCAAACTTCCCGCGCACACTAGACGATGTCCTAAACGAAATGAACGGCTTCGTTTCATACTTTGAAGACCTCGCAAAATCCGACCCTTCCAAATTCTCTCCTCATATAGAAAAGATCAAGGAAATCCAATCAAGACTCTCCAAGATAACCAACACATAACAGACCGGTTTTAAAAAAAAGAATTAGGAGAAAACAAAATGTCGACAAACAAAATTGAAACACCAACTTCGAACATAATCACAGTGGAAAACCTTTCAAAAACCTTCGGAAGCCTCAAGGCAGTTGATAACGTAAGCTTCAACGTCGAAGAAGGAGAAATCTTCGGTTTTCTCGGGCCAAATGGCGCCGGCAAAACCACCACCATCAACATGTTAACCACCCTCCTGAAGCCCACGTCGGGAAAAGCTGTGGTCTGCGGGTTCAGCATAATTAAAGACGCAAACGAAGTACGGAGAAGCGTGGGAGTAGTCCCGCAGGAATACACCGCGGACGAAGACATGACAGGAATTAACAACATCCTTCTCTGCGCAGACCTTTACGGAATGCCCAGAAGCGATTCGAAGGCTCACGCAAAAGAACTTCTAAAACTTGTCGAGCTTGAAGACGCAGCGAACAGGAAAGTCTCCACGTACTCGGGAGGAATGCGAAGGCGCCTAGAGCTCGCCTGCGGCCTGATTAACTACCCGAGGCTTCTTTTCCTCGACGAACCCACGCTTGGCCTTGACATTCAAACGCGAACTGCAGTTTGGAAATACATCAAGGAGCTGAAGGAAGAGTACCACATGACACTGTTCCTCACTACCCACTACCTTGAAGAAGCCGATTCCCTCTGCGAAAGAGTAGCCATAATAGATCACGGCCACATAGTAAAGATCGGAACGCCCGAAGAACTCAAACAAATCGTAGGCGGAGACGTCATTGTCGCCGGCGTAAAAGAGAACGAGCCAGACATCTCATCCGAAATAGCCGCGATTCCGCTCGTCAAGGAAGTCAAGAAGCAAGACAGCGTTTACAGGATCAAAGTGAACAACGGGGAAGAAGCAATTCCTCAGATAACCGACCTGGTGCACTCCCTAGGATTGCACGTTATCAGCATCTCTTTGAAAAAGCCCAGCTTAGACGATGCCTACCTTGAATTAACAGGCCGCACTCTTAGAGAGGAAGAAGTCGACAAGCTCTCGATGTTCCGTCAACGGGTAACTATGAGGAGAGCAAGATCCTAAGGTGACAATCATGGACAAAACAAATACAGATACAAAAACCCCAACTTCAAAAAACCCCGAAGACCAAACCAAAACAACCGAACAGACTTTAGCCGAGGAGGAACAAAAATTTAGGGCAGCTCCAAAGCTCGACAGGAGTCCCTTTCACGGTTTGTGGGCGCTGACAAACAGGGACCTGCGGAAATGGTACACCAGCCCGCCCCAACTACTCATATCGCTCATAACGCCGATAGTGTGGTTAGGACTCTTTGGCAAAGCGCTAAACTTCGCCTCGTTCATTTCATCATCCGGCATCCCCATTGCCCAACAGAACGCAATACTCATAAGCTACTTTGGCACAACCAGCTACTTCTCATTCCTTTCCTGCGGCATGCTAGCCTTCATCGTCCTGTTCACGTCCGCTTTCAGCGGCATGTCAGTCGTGTTCGACCGAAGATTTGGCTTCCTTGACAAAGCATTAAGCACGCCAGTTGCTCGCGGAACCATCATAATGGCCAAAGTGTTTCAGAGCGTAGGCAAGTCACTAATCCAGTCGGGAATAATCCTCATTATCGCCGTAATACTCGGAATGGAAACGTCGCATTTCACTTTTCTAGGAGTCTTGGGCACATTTCTAATGGTCTTCTTATTGGGCACGGCACTCTCAGCCTTGTTCACCATGCTCGCGCTCAGGTCTGCCGATTGGCAAACACAACAAGCCATAATTAATCTAGTCAACCTTCCGCTACTCTTCGCAAGCAACGCACTCTTTCCAGCAAAGTTAATGCCCGGTTGGCTCCAAGATGTCGTAAAAGTCAACCCCGTCAGCTACGCTATCGATGGAGTGCGTCAAATGCTCATAGGCGCCCACGGCATGAACAGCCTACTAATAGACTTCGTGGTCATCATTGCATTCGCAGTCGTGCTATCCGCAATCTGCATTGTACTATCATGGAGATTCCTCTCCAAGTAACCAAGCGATACACCAAAGCCAAGAAACCGACTCCAATAACCTTCACGACACCTTTTTCTCTTATTGAAAAGCAAGCCTTTTCGAGAAGCCAGCAGAGCGCCCATCCTCTGGTGTATTTCAAAAATATAGGTGCCAGTATCAAATTGTGTAAGATTTAAATGACTTCTCATTGTTATTGTTTTCATTAATATTCCATGAGAGCTCTTCATGTCGTTGATACCTGAAGTTTCTAATCCGTTTCTGGGAGCGTTTGCTGGTGGCTTATTATATGGATTAGCTGTTTGCACCGCAGCGTGTGTGCCTTACATAGCAAGTTACATTGCAGGCATCGGTGCTGGTTTCCGCAGAGGCACTGTTGTCACTTTGATTTTTAATTCTGGACGGATAGCAGCTTACGCCTTAATTGGATGTTTAGTCGGTTTATTTAGCGGTTTGTTCAGGTTGGCTTTGTCTAATACGGCGATTTCGCCGTTCCAAATTTATTCTTCAATTACCTTCAGCATCGTAACTATGTTTATTGGCGTTAGCGTTCTTCTAAAGTTAAGGTCACCATGCGAGTGCAATCTACCAAATAGCAAAACCTCGGTTGCGCAGGGAAAGACAGGCAGGTTTGGGTTTGATTTTGGCGCTTTTTCGCTTGGTTTAAGCAGAGGACTAATCTTATGTCCGCCGTTGGTGGCGCTTTTGATTTATTCGTTACCTTTCTCAACTCCAATCGGCAGTGTGGGTTTAGCTGTCTTGTTTGGTTTAGGAACCGCCTTGTCTCCGATGCTACTTCTGGGTGGAGCTACCGGTTGGCTTCTTAATAAGGCACCTTTACTGCGGAAATGGATTTCAATAGGAGGCGCAGGAATACTAATAGTGCTTGGAATTGCCGAATTAATAAATGCAATAATCAAACTATAATGGTCAAAATGACGAGAAATAAATGGCTTGGAAATCAAGCAAGACGCTACTAATCTAATTTATTGTTGTTCCAACCAGTTTCTTGATTCCATCATTGTTTTTTCTGCAAACTTTAATGTCAGTGCACCTTCATAGGGGCATGCTTCAACGCATCGTGCGCAAAGTATGCATCTGGATTCAGTTACGTCGCCTCCTTTCTTCTCGTACACATCTGTTGCTTGAGTTGGGCAAACACGTTTGCAAACTCCGCACTTAGTGCATTTTTGCTCGTTCTTAGTCAAACGTGTCATGGCGATTTGTTTGAAAGGGGTAAAAGTACTGAATAATGCAGTTAACCCGCCTAGCGGGCAGATTCTGCACCAGAACCGTCTATAAGCTAAAGCTAAAACCGTGACTGCAATTAAGACGGCTAAGTCTACGGATGTAACATAACTGCCTAATGACCACAGCGGTCCATAAGTTATTTTGGAGACGTATGACCACTTCATTGAGCCCAAAGCGCACTCTATGAATACACAAAGAGGCCTCATTGGACAAACTTGGCAAAAAGGCTCGTTTAGCCAAGCCACGTTTCCAGCTTCGGTTCCTTCAGGGCCTCCGGGGGTAGTGCCCGGAATAAGTTGATGACCAAAAATGGCGTATGAAGCAAAGATAACGCTAAGAATCAAAAAAACCGCAATAATGATATACCGTGATTGTGCAAGTGCAGTATTTGTTTTTTCGGAAAAGTGAAAATGCCGCAACCGTGAAGCTTTGCGAATTCGTGTTAGCACATCCATGTAAAGTCCGAAGGGACATAGCCAACCGCAGAAAAACCTTCCCAAAATAATCGATGCCAAAGCCATCAAGCCTATAACTATGCCTATCTTTTCCAAACCTGAGGTAGAGTATAAAACATCATAACCTCTTGGATAGTTCCAAAATGGGAAAATGTAAGCTTGAAGTTGCCAAATAGGGCAAGTAACTGTTCGCCCATTAGGGTAATAACATGCTAAAATAGGAACAGAGAGACCGTCTGGAAACTGGTTCCCCAAAAGATTGCCCCCTAATAACAGGCTGCGTGGCGAAGGCCCCAAGGGTTGAAATAATGGTATATCGAAGGGACCTAATATAAGCCCCATAAAAACGGCAAAGACGGCGGTTATTTGAATAAATATTCTTAGTGAACTGACTTTACTAGTTTTATCTTTAGCCAATCTAAGGATAAGATAAATTCCAACCAGTACTATTACGGCGTATATTGGTAGTATGATGTTACTGGGGTTCTCCCACGGCATCTTTGTGCTTCCTTTTGTTTATTTACTTAATGCAAGCTTTGCTGATTAGCTTAAGCATTTTTCACCAACTCACTTTCACTCGAATTCTTTCTGCCATTTACTTTAATCACGACGGCAACAATGACTGTGGCAGCAACCGCTACCGCTATTATAATGGCTACCGAATGCTGTTGATAGAAAGGCAGGTTTGAATTGTTTCCAAGAGAATCCGAAAAAACATAGTGGAAAATAGTTACATTCTCATTCTCAGATGCACCGGTTACAATCAAAGTTCCATCAGGCAAAAGGTTCCACCCGTCGCCTTCATCTGTGAAAACACGAGTGCCAAAAAGAACATTCCATTCATAGCTCGCGCTCAATCCTCCTTCTTGTGAGCCGAGTCCAAGGTTTAAGATCTGTTTACCCTGACCTTCAACAGCATAGCTTAACAGTACGATGTTAAAAGTTGTTGCGTTAAATGCTTGGTAAGAGAAAATTGTAACGTTACAATTTTGGGCTGAAAATTCAAGATTCTCAATCGGCAGCGATCCATTAAGGCGCAAGTTCATAAAAGTCCAGGTGTTATTTTCAACTGTTGCGTTAGAATAGGTGCCATTTACTGCAAAACTGATAATGCCATTATTTTCTGGAGTATAAAATTTGTCTGCAGGCGTAAAGGATATGTTAGTTTGCGCTTGTGTATTAAGGCAAGTCAAAGAAAGAATGAAGATAATGAAAATTATGGCAATTCCAGTTGAGACTCTACCTCTATTTATTTTCACAAAGCCTCCGCCGTGCTTTACATGCAATTATCAAATTTGGCTATAATGCTTTTAGACATTAATTTCTTTTGGTTATGCATTCAATCAGCGTCAAAAATTAGCTTGAGGTTATATGTACGAATTGCCAAACACGTAAACTAATAATTCATACTTCTCGTTGTCTAATTTAAAGCATATATTCTTGAAGAAACAAGCTAATTCCAAAGCAAAAATGCTTTGTTGGAGAATCGTAACCATGTCGCATAAAGGGGAAGCGTACTCAGCTTCAGGCGCCTTTTTTTTAGATAACCCGATAAGACGGTTGATTCAGCCGCCTTCGGAACTCATAGAGAAACTTGCCATCAACCCAAACGATGTCGTAATGGATTTTGGTTGTGGACCCGGCTATTACACCATAGAACTCGCAAAAAAAGCCAAAAGCGTGGTGGCAGTTGACCTTTCATCCGAGATGCTTAAAAAAGCCCAAAACAAAGCTGATAAAGCAGGAGTCAAGAACATTCAGTTTTTGCAAAGTAACGGCACAAACATTCAACTAAAGGACAGTTCAGTTGACATTATTCTTCTTGTAACTGTCTACCATGAGGTTGGCGAAAGTGAAGCCGTTTTAAAAGAGTTCAGCAGGATACTCAAGCCCGAAGGTAAACTGATAATTGTAGAGGTCATAAAGAAAGGCATCTTTCCCGGCGCACCAGTGCAAAATCCCGAAGCGTTAAAAGCAGAAATTGAAGCAAGCAATTTCAAACTTAAGCAGATGCAGCCATACAAGCGTTATGGCGTTTTCTTCTTCACCAAAAAAGCTTGATTAAGCTCTCCGACTGCAAGCCTAGAAGCAGCTGCCTCTAAGAGAGGCCGAAGCTGTTGATCACTCTGCCAGAGTTGGCGTCGATGACTAGCACGATTTTGTTGCCTTTGTGGTCGTACTTCGCGAACCATACTGGAACGTGAAGCAGCTCCACGTCTCCGACATCTGACTCGGTGTTTATCGACTGGATCATGTGGTATTTCGCGTGCGCTTTTTGTGATTGAAGCTGATCGACAAGGGTCTTTGCCTGGGATTTGGCTACGTCTTCGCTGATGTCTCCGTTGAGGATCTTAACATTCTTGGGTAACTTGGAAATGTCAAATAGTTCTCTGTCTTCGAGATTGAATTGGTAGTCTCGCGGCTGATAATCCGTAAGAGCTTTTAACGCAATTACGGGGAAATTGTAGTTCTCGTCCATTTGGTCGGTCTTTTTCATTCCGCCTCCGCCGCCGTATCCCATTCCATACATCATTATCCTTATTCGCTTCAACCCAAGAATGCCGCTAAACGGGCCACCTGTTCCGAATTTACCTTCAAAAGCGCGCCTGCCTCCCATGCCGCCGCCCCGTCTTCCACCGCCTCCTCCATAACCTCCACCCATGCCGCCGAATATTACGCCCATCAACGCGGCGGTTGAAGCAGTTTGTGCAACTTGTCCGGTTTCATTCGTAGCGGTGATGGTTGTGCGGGCAGAGACGCTCACAATCCAGTAAGGTACGTACGTGAGGCTCATTTCCTCCTGCGTGGAGTCTTCATGAAGGTGTCTGTGCAGAAGACCCTTATCCATCAAAGGCTTGATTATTGAATTCACTTCGTCAACGGTGGCGACTTTTAAAAGAAGCATTGTCTGCTTCTGTATGTTAGTCCAACCTTGGGTTCCTAGAGTAATTGCAGTGCCACAATACTCGCAGGTTATAACCATCTCTCCGAACTTGGGCGAAATAGGTGCGCCGCAAGTCGGACATTTCAACGATGTTACTCCAGAAGGAGCAATAACAGGCGAAGCCGAAGCTACGGCTGGCTTAGGCGTAGTTAATGTTGTGCTTGCTCCGCATTTTGGACAGAACGCTGCATCATCTGGAATTTGAGCACCACAATTTTGACAAATCAAATTTTTCACCGCATTCCCTATAAGAAGTTCTTTCTCTTAAATTTACCTCAATAACCCCGCGTTGTGAGCATGAGTAATTTAGTGTTCTGCAATTATTCAAACCTCATTTTCAGAAGGGCATTTTGGGAAAAAACTAAATATCTGAATACTGCAATCATAAGCCTATGGCTTTCAAAAAGAAATCTAAGCACAACAAAGTCTATGCTGCCATCATACTTGTAGCAATATTAGCCATTGCAGCTGGCGCGATAGTCTACACGTTCCAAAAATCTTCTAATAAGTCATCGCTGGTAGGCGTTCAAGTTGGTGACACATTCACCTACGGCATAACTGGCAGTAGCTCAAACCCAGTACCAGCTATGGATTATCCAGGCTTCTACCAACTTAATGACACCAAATACTACAATGTTACTATAACAGGTATCCAAGGCAACTCAGTCACGCTTGAAACAGATTGGGTATTTATAAACGGAACAGACATCCAGCAGCGACAAACAATCGACTTATCTAACGGGGTGTTGAGCGATGAAAGCGGGTTTTCTTTTCTTTTCCCAACCAACCTTAAAGTAAATGACCCGATTTACCCTCAAATGAACACTACGGTTCCCGTTAATGCAACCCTCACCCAAACGTATGCGAGCGGCCTCAGAGAACTCGTCTACTTTCATGTAAGCACTACTCAAGCTTACACAGAGGACCCAACCCAAAGCACACAGCGCATTTTATACGACGAAGTTTATTTTGACCAGAAAACAGGAATGCTGACTAACTTTAACGAAATACAAGAATACAACAATCCACAGATAGAGCTAGAAGTTATTTACTCGCTTACAAGCTCAAATGTTTGGGATGTTTAAACCGCTCTTCAAACTTATTTTCTCTGCTTTACCTTTATGGCAGCCAGCTTTCCGCCTACTTTGACGATTTCTTTTTCCAAACTTGTTAAGCTTAATGTAGCCTCTATTTTTGTGCCCTTTGTCTGATTCTTCATTATCAAGCGCTCATTCAAGTCATCAACCTGCAGGTCTAAAATGTCACCTTGATCTATGCCTAAGTAATCACCTTTAACCTTGAAAATCAATGGCAGAATCCCAAAGTTAACCAAGTTAGCCATATGAATCCTAGCGAAAGATTTGGCTACAACCGCTTTTACGCCCAAGTATTTAGGCGCCAAAGCAGCATGTTCACGTGAGGAGCCTTGACCATAATTTTCGCCGCCGACAATGAACCCGCCGTTTTTCTCGATGGCACGGGACGCAAAGGTTTCGTCAACACGGCAAAAAGTGTATTTGCTTATTTCAGGGATGTTGCTTCTCAATGACATGATTTCTGTGCCGCCTGGCAAAATGTCGTCGGTTGAAACGTTATCGCCGAGCTTTAGCAACGCTTCACCGCTTAATCGGTCGGGCATCGGCTTGAATGATGGCAAGGGTTTAATGTTGGGACCCATAACGACGCAGGATGCCGCCTTCATTGGGGGATAAATGAACAGGTTATCGCTTAACAGAAACTTTTCAGGCAAATTAATCTTAGGATACTTGCCGAGTTTCCGCGGGTCAGTTATTTTACCAGTAATGGCTGATGCGACTGCTGTTTCTGGACTGACCAAGTAAACCTTTGCATCCTGTGTTCCAGAGCGGCCTTTAAAGTTGCGGTTAAACGTTCTAAGCGACACGCCCTCACTTGTCGGAGCCTGCCCAATTCCAATACATGGACCGCAGGCGTTTTCAAGTATTCTGGCGCCTGACTGAATCAAGGGCTCAAGCTCACCTGCAACTGCTAGGTTCTCTAAAGCTTGTCTGGAACCGGCTGAAATGGTGAGGCTAACGTTTTCGCTGATTTTTTTATCCTTCAGAAGAGCAGAGACAATTTTTAAATCTCTAAGTGACGAGTTAGTGCAGCTGCCTATGCACACTTGGTCTATGGGGGTTCCCTCGACTTCACTTACTGGTTTAACGTTGTCCGGGCTGTGGGGTAACGCTATTAACGGTTCAACGGTGCCAAGGTCAACGTTAAGATTCTCATTGTATTCTGCGTCCTCATCTGCTTTAAGCTCTTTCCACTGGTTTTCTCTTCCTTGTCCACGCAGGAAAAGCCTTGTTGTTTCGTCAGATGGAAAAATTGATGTGGTTGCTCCTGTTTCTGTGCCCATATTCGCTATGGTTCCTCGTTCAGGAACGCTCAAGGTTCTAACTCCTGAGCCGAAATATTCCAGGACCTTGTTTACTCCGCCCTTCACAGTTAACTCTTTTAGTATTTGCAGAATCACGTCTTTGGCTGAAACAAAAGGCAAAAGCGTCCCAGATAATTTTACTCCTAAGATGCTGGGCATTTCTAAATAGAAGGGCTCTCCAGCCATGGCTGCCGCAACATCGAGTCCTCCAGCACCAATGGCAATCATTCCCATGCCACCAGCGGTTGGAGTGTGGCTGTCACTTCCCAGAAGCGTCAAGCCCGGCTGAGCAAAACGTTCAAGGTAGAGCTGGTGGCAGATGCCGTTGCCTGGACGAGAGAAAACGATGCCGTATTTGGCTGCAACTCCTTGCAAGTAGCGGTGGTCATCTGCGTTTCTGAAGTCATTTTGGAGCATGTTGTGGTCAACAAAGCTCAGGCTCAACTGCGTTTTGACCTTTGGAACGCCCATGGCTTCGAACTCAAGGTAAGTTAAGGTGCCAGTTGAATCTTGAGTGAGAGTGTGGTCTATTTTTAATGCGGCTTCTTCGCCGGTTTCCATTCGTTCTTCAGCTAAGTGTTGGCTAATTATTTTTTCCGTAATGGTTTTTTGCATCTGTTTTCTTCTCCTTGCAAGTATTGCCGTTTATTATTCGAGTAAGCTTGCACTTATCGTTATATGCCTATTTGAGGCTGAAAATTAAGCTTATCTTAAAAATTTCAGTCTTTAATGTAGCTTTTTGCTCTGGGAGGGGTGTGCACAGACTACCCTCCCGGTCTACTAGACGCTTCTAATACGCTTCAAATATGATTCAACATAGAACTGCATAGACTCAACATCTGCACTTTTCAACATAGTTTCTGTTTTTTGTATGCTGAAAGTATACGAAAAAATGAAATAGCCCAGCCGTCAACAACATAGAGCAAGAGGCATAATCTTGTCGTTTAAAGAAAAAATGCAAGAAGCAGCCAAGAGCAAAAATTCACCAATAGTGTTAGCGTTGGATTTGCCTTTTGAAACTCCAGAAAACCGCAGCAGACTGATAAGTAAAGCTCAAAAAATTCTCCGAGCTGTTCATCCGTATATTTGTGCAGTTAAGATAAACCATCATCTTGTGCTTCCATTGGGAACGTTTGATGGTGTGGAGCAGCTTGTGGAGCAAATTCGTGGGGAAGGTTTGCTGGCGATTATGGATGCTAAAGTAAACGACATAGGTGCCACGAATCAGGTGATAGCTGATTATTATTATGCGGCTGGTTTTGACGCATTAATCGCTAACCCGTTTGTAGGCTGGGACGAAGGCTTAAAACCGCTCTTTGAAGTTTCCCAGAGGCTTGGGCGAGGCGTCATACTTCTCTGTTACATGAGCCATAAAGGAGCTAGCGAAGGCTACGGCCAAACAATAATTGACGCTAAAACGGGAGAAAAAACACTGCAGTATGTTTCTTTTGCTAAAAAAGCCTTGAAATGGGGTGCTGACGGCGTAGTGGTCGGAGCAACTTACCCGCAAAAAATAGCGGAAATAAAGAAGATTCTTGGGGAAAAAGTCCCCATCTACTCGCCAGGCGTAGGTGCTCAAGGTGGAACCGCAGAATCAGCGCTTAAAGCAGGTGCCAATTACCTCATCGTTGGGCGAGAAATCACTCTTGCAGAAGACCCAGCTAAGGCAGCAAGCAAACTTTATGCTTTGTTAAGGCGTGCTTAGGCGGTTTATCTTTGGCGTTTGTTTTCCCAGAGCTCTTTCTTTAGTAGGTCGCGTACTGAAGACCTAATTACGCTGCTTCTGCTTGGATACATGTTAGCTCGGACTAATTCATCTAAACCTTCAAGATAAGCTTCTGGTAACAGGACTGTTACAAGTTTCACTTTTTTTCCTCCCTTAAACTATGTTATGCATATAACATGCCGTAAATATAAGAGTTAACTTGCAAGCCCTAACTTAATCATAGGCTTCTCAGCTGATTTAACGTTCCCAAGTAGGTTCCGTCCAAAAGGTAAAGCTCAGAATTATCCACATCCACAGCTTCCGAGCGCAAAACTGGCCCAATCAATGCTCCACCACCAATTTCTTTTCTGGGTCTTGTTTCGTTTATTGGTCTGCCGCCTAGGAAATCGTTGAAGCTTGGCATTATGAAAATTTCCTTCGCCTTCAACCTGATATTGTAGTGTTTCTTGAGTGTTTCAGCAACGGTGCCTTCGATTTTTACGTTGTTTTTTTGCAACAGAATCTTCGCTAAAGCTTCAGCGTCACAGTTTGCTTTCATCCACACTTGCCTTGTAATTTTAAACCCTATTGGGTCGCGGAAGACCACAACTGGATGCAAATGCCCCATCACCAGTGTTTTGCACCCTAACAAGGCTGGAGAAGGCCACTTGTGACCATGAAAAACACCCACATCGCCGATTACTTCCCCTGTTGCAGGTAGAAGCTTAACGTTTTCTGGTAGTAGCGATTCAAGGTTAGCGTCATGGTTACCACGTACGATAGCTATGTCGTCAACGTAGCCCAGTAATTTGGCGAAAAAATCTGGGATATCATGCCATTCTCCCAGTTCACTGGAAACCACCGTGTATTTTACGTCGCCAAGGATGACCAGCTGTTTTGGCTTGTATTCTGTGATTATCGCCGTTAACTTGTTGAGAATCTTCGGTGTTTGGCTTGGAATATGGATGCCTTTTTCTTGAAGTGACATTTCCCAGCCGAGATGCGGGTCAGCGATAAGAAGAGTTTTAGTTTCCCCGTTTTTTATGAGGGCTGCAGGGTGGGGCCAAAGCAAATTTAACATGCCGGTTTAACCAAGCTCACGATTTTCTTGTGAATTTGCATGTTACCCGAAGCTATGAAGCTCAAGGTTTGCTTAGGGTCCAATTTAACGTTTAACGCTTGATTATCTGGCGATGTCACTGTTCCACCTGCTTCTTTGACTATGAGGAAGCCAGCGGCTACGTCTGTCGTGCGGAGTTTCCCGCGGAGGTCAACAAAAGCATCTGTTAAACCGTTTGCTACATAGCAGAGTTCCAACGCGTTAGCGCCAAAGTGGCGGATATGCTTTGTTTTCTCAATCAAAGCGGTTAATTTAGGCGCGACTTCTTTGGCTTTGTATGTGTTTAGGTCTAAGCCTACAACTGCCTCATCCAAAGAAGCAGTTTTTGATGTTTCTATTTTTTTGCCGTCTCGATATGCACCTTTGCCCTTAAAAGCAGTGTAAGTTACATCATGGAAAAGGTCGGCAACCAACCCAGCATAAACATCGGCAATCATAGGCTGTCTCGAAACAGCGATAGAACATGCGTAAAATGGTAAACCATGCATCAAATTTGTGGTTCCGTCAATCGGGTCAACCGTAACATAACATTCATCAGGCATTGCACCGAATTTTTTCACCCCTGACTCCTCACTAATCAAAGTAAAAGAAACATCATGCTGCCTTAGAGTTTCAACGATTGCTTTTTCAGCCGCCAAATCCGCCGGCTCCACAGCGTCTCCGCCAGCGCCCGTGCCCAAGTCAGGTTGAGTTTCCCTGATGGTTGCTAGGCATGGTTTAATGCTGGTATGCACGTTGTTTTTGCATTGACTGAAGATTTCTTGCCAGTCGTTTTGTGTTTGCGCTTTCAATGGAATACCTTCGTCAGTTCTATGCACGGTCGACTTGATAAAGACTATACTTTAATCCATCAGGCAAGGTTAGGAGTTATCGGTTAAACTGTAGTAAATTTTCGAAACGCCGAAACGCTTATATTTTCTGGATAATGTTTCATTCAGCAAGGTTCGAAGCTACAATGTCTAATAGCAAAAGCAAGAAAGAAAACAGTACATCACAGTTCCTTAGCTTCGACTTTTACTTTTATTATTATTTTTACTAAGCTCAGAACTGAAAATTTTTAAAAAAGTTCTGGGCGCAAAATGGGTGTAACAAATGGAAAATAACAAAAAAATTGTGGTTAAATTCGGTGGCTCCAGCCTATCGGATCACGAGAGGCTGTTGAAAGCGGTTGTTGCCGTAGTAGACGAAGCAAAAAAAGGCACACGTATCGCCGTTGTAGTTTCCGCTATGGGCAAAACAACTGACGTTCTCATGGCGACAGCGAAAAACGCTTCCAACGGAAAACTAGAGAAAAAAGATTTAGATGATATTCTCTCGATGGGTGAGCGTACCAGCATAAGAATATTCGCCGCTGCACTAAAAACCAACGGTGTAGAATCCTGCTACTTCGACCCAATAGACGACAACTGGCCAATAATAACTGACTCAGCATTCCAAAATGCGAATCCAATCCTGAAAGATTGCGAAGAAAACATTCGTGAGTGTATACTGCCGATTATGGCCAAGGGCATAATACCCGTAGTCGCTGGCTTCCTTGGCAAAACTAAAGATGGCAAAATCACCACTCTCGGAAGAGGCGGCAGCGACACAACCGCGTTTATTTTAGCTGAAGCATTAAACGCTGATGAAATCGTCTTAGTCACTGATGCAGACGGCATAATGTCAGGTGATCCCAAGGCTGTCTCCAACCCCGAACGCCTAAGAGAAATCGACGTTAACACTTTAGTGGGCTTAGCTGATTCAGGCGCCAAATTTATTCACAGCAAAGCCTTAAAGTACAAACCAAAAAACATCAACGTCCGAGTCATCAACAACGCGCACGGCAACTTAACTAAGGAGGGCACAGTAGTCACAGGCGCATTGGCAAGTGAGCTGGACGCGGAAATAGCACATCCCTTTCCAGTCGCGGAGATAACAGTAATCGGAAACGGCATCTCTGCAAATCCCCAAATCATCCAGGAAATGGTGGAAAAAACCAAACAGCACTCCCTGCTTCTCGGCATGTCAATGAATACAAACTCAATCATACTGTACGCTTCTCAAGAAAAAAACTTAGATGCGCTCTTCAACGATATCCATGAAATAACAAAGAGCAATAAGGAAACCATAGCGATGGCGGTCAAAAAAGACCTAGTCTTCATACAAACAAGCGGTGTCGGCTTAGAAGAGACCCACGGTATAATAGGAAAAATCAGCGAAGACCTCAGATTAAACGGCATAAACATTTCAGGCATTCTAACCATAACATCAAGCATTCTGCTTTTTGTAGATTGGAATGAACGTGAAAAAGCCTTGAAGTTAATTAAAAACTCATTAAGGAGCCCCAAATAAAAAAAGGTGATAAAACATGAACGAAGGAAAAACAAGACGAATAAAAAAAATCCTGCAAAAAGACAACCACACAGTAATCGTACCCATGGACCACGGAGTAACAATCGGACCAATCCAAGGAATAGTTAACATGCAACAAATTATAAACCAACTCCTCAAGGGTGGAGTCGACGCCGTACTAGTTCACAAAGGCATTGCTAAGCATGTTGATACTGGAAACGTAGGTTTAATAGTGCAGTTATCAGGCATGTCAAACCTAAGCCCAAACATCAACAGTAAAGTCCAAGTATGCTCCGTCCAAGAAGCTGTACGCTTAGGTGCAGACGCGGTCTCTGTGCACGTGAACATTGGTGCACAAGACGAGGACAAAATGCTAAGCAACCTAGGCAAAGTAACCGACGAATGCGACATATACGGCATGCCACTACTCGCAATGATGTACCCTCGTGGACCAAAAATACAAAACGAACACGCACCCGACGTGGTAGCCCACGCTGCAAGAATCGGCGCTGAACTAGGCGCAGACATAATCAAAGCGAACTTCACAGGCAACATAGAAACCTTCAAAACAGTCGTCGAAAGCTGCCCAGTTCCAGTCGTGATTGCTGGAGGACCAAAATGCGCAACATCCCAAGAAATCCTCCAAACCACCCATGACTCAATAAAAGCTGGCGCCGCCGGACTCTCCATTGGACGAAACGTGTTCCAAAACGAGAACCCAACCTTAATAGTTAAAGCGCTCTCAGCGATAGTTCATAACGGCGCTAGCGTGGAGCAAGCGCTTAAAATTCTCGGTGAAAAAGCTTGAAGGAGCTATGGGTAGAAATAGACCAATCCGCGTCGCCGCAGGAAAAAGAAACTTTACTTCGTCTATCTGAAAGTATCGCTGATGCCATTATCCAAGATACGCAAACCACTACCCTCCCAAGTAAATTCAGCATAATTTTCCTCACCGAACTAAGCGAGAAAAAAATTGCCCAACTCAAAAATGAGGGCAAAAAAACCGCGTGGAAAATCAGCATAAAAGGAAAAGAAGATGAAAACAAAGCCGTTAAAGCGGCAGAACTCGGGGTTGACTACGTTATCATTAACTGTCTTGATTGGCGGGTAATTCCGCTTGAAAATCTAATTGCAAAGGCAAGAGGCAAAAGTAAACTAATCGCCGAAGTCACCACTGCAGAAGACGCGAAACTGGTTCTTGAAGCCCTAGAACTAGGAACTGACGGTGTTTTGCTGAAAACCTCAAACCCCATAGAGCTTTCAAAAACCGTCAAAATCGTTAAGGAACAAATGCCAAAAATAACTTTAACTATAGCTAAAATCGCATCAACTAAACCGATTAGCAGTGGAGCGCGAGTCTGCGTTGACACCGTCGATTTGATGGTTCCGGGCGAAGGAATGCTGGTCGGTTGCCAGTCAGCAGGATTTTTTCTGGTAGAGGCTGAAGTTAACGAAAACCCCTATGTAAATTCTAGGCCTTTTCGGGTAAATGCTGGGGCAGCGTCAAATTACACGTTAACTTCTCTGCAGGGTACTCGTTATCTGTCCGAGTTGAAAGCGGGCGACGAAGTTTTAATCATTAACAGGGAAGGAAAAGCCAGAATAACAAATGTGGGGCGGTCAAAGATCGAGTTTCGACCTCTACTCCTAATCGAAGCCCAAGTCGACGACACAAAAATCAAGATTATCCTTCAAAACGCCGAAACCATACGAGTAGTGACACCGAAAGCTTCAAAACCAGTCACAGAACTAAAACCAAACGATGAAGTCCTAGTGCACATAGCCGCGAAAGGAGGCCGACACTTCGGCGTATCCGTGCCTGAAGAAACGGTGATAGAAAAGTGACAGTGAGAATCTGCGTTTCGATTCTCCCGAAAAATAATGTTGAAGCGTTAAGTCTCATTGAGAGGGCAGAAAAAGCCCAAGCAAACCTCATAGAAGTTAGACTAGACTGCTTTGAAGCGTCCAGAAACCTTTCAGAACTTGTTAAAAGCACAAAAATCCCCCTGATTGCAACAAACAAGCTCTCGAATGAAAAAGGCTTTTTTGTTGGAACAGAAATGGAACGGCAACAAACATTACTGAACGCTGCCAAGAACGGCTTCGAATATGTCGACGTTGACCTGTCAAGCCTAAAACATAAAGAAACAATCGGCAAACTCAAGCAGTTAGGCGCTAAATCAATCGTTTCCTACCACAAATTTGACGGCGCTTTAAGCGTTTGTGAAATGGAAAGGGTTCTGGAGCAAGAAATTGCCGTTGGAGCCGTCGTCTGCAAAATAGTGACAACTGCAAAGAAAATCGAAGATAACCTGTCAGTGCTGAATTTTGTTTCTTCCATGTCAAGCAAAGCTAAACTTGTCTGTTTCTGCATGGGTGAGCAAGGCAAGGTTTCCAGGCTTCTTTCGCCGATGTTTGGTGCATTCTTCACATTTGCTTCGCTTGAGCAGGATAGCGAAACCGCGGCAGGGCAAATGACTCTTAAAGAAATGAAGGCTACTTACAGCCTCTTAGGGGTATAATAGATGATTATCTCAGGAAAAACACGAGTTTGCGGAGTAATCGGTGACCCAATAGAGCATACGTTAAGCCCAATCATGCATAATGCAGCGTTTGAAGCTTTGAAACTGGACTACGTGTTTTTAGCCTTCAAAGTAAAACCAGCTGAAGTCGGAAACGCCATAAGCGGAATGCGAGCCTTGACCATTCACGGGTTAAACGTAACCATGCCACACAAAAACGCCGTCGTCAAATACTTGGATGAGGTAGACCCTGCTGGCAAAGTCATAGCTTCCGCCAACACTATCTTAAACAAGGATGGAAGACTGCTCGGCTTTAACACTGACGGTATCGGCGCACTAAATGCGCTCGAACAGAACGGCGTTAAGCCAAGAGGCAAAAAAGTACTGTTGCTTGGAGCAGGCGGCGCCGCAAGAGCCATAGCATACACTCTTGCACAGGAAGCCGATGAACTGGTAATTTTGAATCGCACACCTAAACCAGCAACAGAGTTAGCTAACCTCTTAAAACAAAAGTTCAAGAAAAAAATCAACGCAGGCGAGCTTTCGCCAAGCACAATTAAAGATAACCTTGCTGACTCCGACGTGCTCATCAACGCCACTTCAGTCGGAATGAACCCAAACGCCGACCAAACCCCAGTAGCACCCGAATGGCTCAAACCTGACTTGGCAGTGATGGACATAGTGTACAATCCAGTTGAAACCAAGCTCGCGAAGGATGCTAAAGCCGTAGGAGCCAAAGTGGTGAGTGGGGTTGAAATGTTGATTTATCAAGGCGCTGCATCCTTTGAAATCTGGACTGCCTGCAAGGCACCGGTTGAAGTTATGAGGAAGGCAGCGTTTAACAACATGCGGACGGTGTAGAAGGTTGACTGGAAAAGCTACAGCTATAGCTCATGGGGCGGCAACAATCGTTAACGCAATGGCACTCGGCAAAGGTGCGGCATTCGGAGTTGATTTATGGACTAAAGCAGAAGTAAAATTAACAAATGAACCGCACGTTTTCAAAGCAGAAATAACTTCTGATCCAAAAGAAAGCACTGTCTTGATGGAAAAAGCGGTGTTGCGGGTTCTTCAGCGGTTTGGTTTGGATAAAAGTTTTGGCGCTACAGTTAAAACTTGGTCTAACATTCCCATCGCTAAAGGGTTGAAGAGCAGCAGCACGGCAGCGAACGCAGTAGCCCTGGCAGCCACAGCGGCGTTAGACAAAACGCTTGATGACGTGGAGATTGTCAAGTTAGGCGTGGATGCTGCTTTTGATGCAAAGGTAACTGTAACAGGTGCTTTTGACGACGCTTGTGGTTCATACTTTGGCGGTGCAGTAATTACAGACAATCTGAATCGAGAAATAATTAAACAGTTACCACTGGTTGAAGAGTTAATCGTGTTATTCCATGTTCCGCCCGAAAAAGCATACACAGCCGACACTAATTTAACGAAGCTTCAAGCGGTAAAACCACTCGTCGAAGTTGCATACAGGGAAGCTTTGGAGGGAAAAATTTGGGCGGCATTGACGCTTAACGGCTTGATTTATTCCCCAGCCTACGGCTATAGCCCAGAAATAGCGTTGGATGCTTTAGCTGCTGGGGCAGTAGCGGCTGGACTGTGCGGTAAAGGACCCTCGGTGACAGCAGTTACTCCTAAGGATAAAGTTGATTCAGTGAAAGGGGCATTGCAAAAATACGGAGGCGAAGTCTTGCAGGCTCACCTCAACCGGGAGAAAGCCAAGGTGCTATAGCCAATGGTAGATGTAATCGTCAAAAAAGCGGAGCGACTAAGCGGCGAAGTTTGTGCTCCGCCATCAAAGTCTTATACTCAGCGGATGCTCATAGCCGCGGCTCTTTCAAATGGCGAGGGAAAAGTGTCAAACCCTCTACTTTCCGAGGACACCGAAGCAACTTTACGTGCCATCACAGCGTTGGGCGCAGAAACAAAATTTGAGGAACATTGCTGGAACATTAAAGGTTCAGCGCCTCTTCAAAATGCTAAAGCGCCGATTGACTGCGGCGAGTCTGGAGCTACACTTCGTTTCATGATACCCATAGCTGCCTTGGCGCCTGACCCCTCAACCTTGGTTTTCAAAGGTTCCCTTGAACGCAGACCCATCGAACCTTTGCTCAAAAGCCTCAGTGACCTAGGCGCCAATACACGTTTCAAAAAACTGGGCGGCAAAGATGCAGTGTTTGTTGAGGGCGGTGGCATTATCGGAGGGCAAACCTCTATTGCCGGCAACGTCAGTTCCCAGTTCTTTTCAGGCTTGATGTTTGCCTGTCCAATGGCAAAAGTGGAGACAGAAATCGTTCTTACGACGCCTTTGGAGTCGGCTGATTACGTTAAAATGACCGTCGATGTCCTTGAGGCTCATGGCGTTAGATTAGAAATTTATGATAACTTCAAGCGTATTGTTATTCCGGCTAATCAAACATACAAGCCCCGTGACTGCAGGGTACCCGGAGACTTTTCTTCAGCCGCGTTTCTTCTTGCAGCCGCAGCCATAACAAACTCAAAAGTGCAAGTGAATGACCTTGACAACAAGAGCGCTCAAGGCGACAAAGCGGTTCTGGGCATACTCAAGCAGATGGGTGTCGCCGGAAAAGTGTGCGAGAACAGTGTAGAAATAGATGGAACAGGCAGTCAGCTTGAACCTTTGAGCATCAACGCAAAAAATATCCCTGATCTTGTTCCAGTTTGTGCTGCACTTGCGTGTTATGCGAAAGGCATCTCCAAAATAAGCGGTGCGCAAAGGCTCAGGCTAAAGGAATCTGATAGGTTATCCTCGCTTTATCTTGAATTGCGAAAGATGGGTGCACAAATAGATGTCGATGCAAGTAGTCTAACTGTAAAAGGTCCCTGTGCCTTGCACAGCGCAGTGATTGACCCGCACAATGATCACCGTATCGCGATGGCCTGCTCGGTCGCAGCTTTAGGCGCAGAAGGCGAAACCACAATTCAAAATGCAGAGTGCGTTAGAAAGTCTTATCCGCAGTTCTTCACTCATCTAAGACAAATAGGAGCTGAAATTGTTGGCGGGAAATTCGATAGGTAAAGAATTCACAGTAACAACTTTCGGCGAAAGCCACGGCAAACACGTCGGCGTAGTCGTGGACGGTTGCCCTGCGGGATTGCCTCTTTCTGAAGCAGACATCCAAGTGGAACTGGATAGGCGCATTCCAGCAGAGCCGAAAATCGTTTCTGGAAGAATCGAAAAAGACGCTGCTCAAATTCTTTCAGGGGTTTTTAACGGTTTTACAACTGGTGCTCCAATCGCTTTGATGGTTGAGAATAAGGAGGTTGACTCAAGCGATTACGAAGTAATAAAGGACCTGCCAAGGCCAGGACACGCCGATTACCCTGCACGTGTAAAGTATGGTGGCTTTAACGATTACCGAGGCGGCGGGCTCTTCTCAGGCAGACTCACAGTCGCACTCATCATGGCTGGAGCAATAGCTAAAAAATTGCTGAGCAGATTCGACGTTGACGTTTTAGCCTACACCCGAGCAGTTGGCAAAGTTAAAAGTGATAAAAAGTTTAGTGCTCAGGAAATCCGCAGGAACAGGTACAAAGCGGCTACCCGTTGTCCAGACTTAGCCTGTGCAGAAAGAATGGAGAAAGCCATAGTTGACGCTAGAAAAGAAGGCGATAGTCTTGGTGGAATAGTTGAATGCGTTGCCCTAAACGTTCCGGTAGGAGTTGGCGAGCCACTGTTTGATTCACTTGATGCTGATTTAGCAAAAGCATTGTTTAATGTTCCCGCTGTGAAAGGCGTAGAGTTCGGCTTGGGGTTTAGAGTTGCCGAGTTAAAGGGCTCAGAAAACAACGACCCCTACATTATGCAGAACGGAAAAGTTGCAACCGCAACGGATAATGCAGGCGGAATCTTGGGCGGAATCTCCACTGGCATGCCGATCATGGTGCAGGTAGCAATAAAACCAACCCCTTCCATCGGCAAAGAACAGAAGACCGTTAACCTATCCACAATGAAAGACGCGCGTATCAGCATTAAGGGTAGGCATGACCCCTGTGTTGTCCCAAAAGCCGTAACCGCTGTAGAATCTGCGGTCGCCATAACCTTAGCTGACCACATGATTCGCGCGGGCTTTATACCTAAAGTCTTGGAGAGACGGAAATAATGGATGAACTCCATCAGCTCAGAAAAAAAGTAGATAAAGTTGACGACCAAATTCTAAATGCGCTAAATGAAAGAGTCAAAATATGCAGGGCTATCGGCTTAGCTAAGAAAAAGGAAGGCATGCAAATAAGAGATGCTTCCAGAGAAAATGAAATCTACAGGCATGTTGTAGAAAAAGCGGTTGAATTTCATCTTGATCCCCTGCAAGTTGAAGCAGTTTACCGCGAAATAGTTAATATGTGCAGTGCTGTTCAAGAGTAGAAAGCACTCTTAACGGAGAGTTAAAGTCATGCTCTATGAAATAAACGAGAAAGCCATTAGGCTCGAAAATGAAGGAAAAAAGATAATACGCTTAAATCTGGGTGACCCAGACTTAGCTACGCCTAACGAGATAATTGAAGCTGCATGTGCAGCAATGAACGCTGGCAAAACAAAGTATTCTTCCTCTTACGGCGAGACCAACCTTAGAGAAAAACTCGCTGAACTCTATGGCGTTAAAGCTGAAAACGTGGTTATTACGTCCGGTTCAAAATGGGGCATATTCGCGACCATGTACATCATGATGAAGGCTGGAGGAAACGTTATCATCCCCATGCCTTACTGGACAGCTTATGATTTAATCGCTAAAAGCCTTGGTGCTCAAACTAAACTGTTAAGGACAGAGATGGAAAACGATTGGAAAGTCGACCTTGACAAACTTGAAAGCCTAATCGACAAAGACACTCGAATGATAATTTTAAACAATCCTAATAATCCTACAAGCAAAGTCATGGATGCTGAAACACTCGACGGCATAGTGGAGTTAGCTGATAAGAAAGGCATCACCATCCTCTCAGATGAAGTCTACGCAACCATCGCCTTCAAAAAAACAAAAAGCATCCTAGAGTATAACGGCAAGCGTAACCATATTCTCTCCAACGGCTTCTCGAAGACTTTTAGCATGACTGGTTGGCGAATCGGCTACATTATAGCAAACAAACAGCTTATCGACAACATAACTAAACTAAACCAAATCACCATCAACAACGTTCCAGTATTCATACAGGCGGCCGCATTAAAAGCGCTGGAAATGCAAAAACAACTCTCCACAAAAATAAAGGACGAATATCAAGAACGGGCAAAAATGGCAACCAAAACCTTAGCCAAAGCAGGCCTTTTATTCACAAAACCCGAAGCGCCATTCTACGTTTTCCCCAAATATCCAGGCTTAAACTCAGAAAAATTCACCTTAGACCTGCTTGACAAAGGCGTAGCAGTAGCCCCAGGCACAGCCTTCGGCGATTACAAAGAGCACTTCCGCATTTCCTTAACGGCGCCCAGAGACGAAATCAAAACAGGTCTCGATATAATATGTGAGGCTTTGGAATGAAAACCGCGATTCTCGGCGCGGGAAAAATGGGTGTTTGGTTCGCAAAGTTCTGCAAGGAGAAAGACGATAACGTAATCTTAGCGGACAGGAAAAAGGAAAAGCTATCACGACTGGGCAAGGAGCTTGGCGTTAAAACCACCGCGGATTTCGCAGAAGCCGTCAAAGCGGCAGATAGAATTATGATATGTGTCTCCATCAGCAGCTTTGAAGAGGTTGTCAAAAAAATAGGTCCAAGCGTACATGATGGGCAGGCTGTTATGGACATCTGCTCGATCAAGGAGTTCCCCGTCAAAGTTATGCATGAAAACATCAAACACGGCTTGGTCTTGGGCACGCATCCAGTTTTCGGTCCTGGCAGCAGGGGCGTCAAACACAAAGCCTACGTGCTAACTCCGACGAACGCAGCTGAAGAGAAATTTGCTGAGGGTTTCAAGAGTTGGCTGGAAAAAGAAGAAGCCCGCGTCTTCATCATGACTCCTAAAAAACATGACGAACTCATGTCCATAGTTCTTGGGCTGCCCCACTTCTTGGGTCTCGTCGCCTGCGAAACTCTCCTGGAACAAAAAGATTTCCCAGAAACGAAGCAAGTTGCAGGTACGACTTACCGTATACTGTTCACCTTGGCGGAAGCGACCGCGCTTGAAACTCCCGACCTGTACGCTAACCTGCAGATGAACCTGCCAGAAATGGGAAAAATCGAAGCCCTCTACATCGCCAAAGCACAAGAGTGGCTTGATCTAATCAAGCAGAAGAACCCGCAGGCAATAGTCGACAGGATGGCGCAGCTCAAAGAGAAACTCCTTAAGGTTGATCCCGACTTCGCCAAATCCTACGAAGTCATGTACCAAATGCTCGAAGCCACTGAAAAATAAGAAATTAAAGCATGCATCAAAGTGATCACATGACCAAATCATTGATTGTGAACTGTTCTCTGAAAGCCACGACAAGCGAGGCTTTACTTGAAGCGGTTAAAAAATTTAGCAACGTCACCGTTATCCAATTCAGAGATGTCGAAGAGGGCTACCACATTGAGAAGGACGTAGACTGTGTTGTTATCAGTGGGTCTGCAGCTAGAATAGTCAGTCCCTCAGACAGAGATATATTTGGAGGAGTTGTTAATTTGATAAAAACCTGCAACCTGCCCATTCTGGGTATTTGTTATGGTCATCAATTGCTTTGTTGGGCATTTGGCGCCAAAGTAGGGTTACTTCCTCAACCAGTTCTTGACCAGTTTGAAAAAGTTCGGGTAGTTTACGTCGACGAAATATTTGCAGGCTTTGCAAAACAGGAAACGATTCCGCTGTCAGAAAATCATTACGATTATGTCTTAAAAGAAGGCCTTGACGAGGCTGGATTGGTCTTGCTTGCGGATTCTGCTTCTTGCGAAGTAGAAGCCGTTAAACACAAAACTAAACCATTTTACGGCGTTCAATTTCATCCCGAACGAATAAACGTAAAAAGTGAATCACACCCTGAAGGGCACAAAGTTATCGAGAATTTCTTTAGGAACGTGGTCCAACGATAATTCGATTCGCTTGCAAAAATGGCTAAATGCTTCGGTTCAAGCTTATTGTGACGTTTTGGCTTTAGGATATGAGCCTAAAATCTTGATGAACACTGCATACTTCTCCAGCGCTCTCAAGGCTTCAGCACATCGCTTCTCACGGCGGTGCCCTTCAAAATCCAAGTAGAAGTTGTATTCCCACGCGGTTTGCTTGGTTGGTCGAGATTCGATTTTGGTTAAGTTGATGTCTCTTTCGGCGAACTCGCCTAGCGCATGGTAAAGTGAGCCAGGCTTGTGAACGGCTGAGAAGATTATACTGGTTTTGTCTTTACCCGTCGCAGGCGAATCCTCAGTAGACAGGATGAAGAACCGTGTGTAGTTCTCGGGGTTGTCCGCGATATCATTCGCGAGGATTTGCATGCCGTAGAGGTTGGCTGCTCTTTCGCTGGCAACCGCCGCAGCATTCCTTAAACCTTTTTCTTTAAGCATCTTGACGCTGCCAGCCGTGTCATATGTCGGTATGAGTTCGCGTCCAAACTCCTCTAGGAAAGTTCGACACTGTGCCAGCGCCTGAGGATGCGAGTAAACAACTTTGATGTCTGACAAAGCGGTGCCTAGGTTTGCAATGAGGCAATGCTCGATTTTCACGATGACTTCGCCGCACACCTTCAAATCATACTTCAAGAAAAGATCATAGTTCTGTGTCACGCTGCCCTCCAAGCTGTTCTCAACGGGCACGACGCCGAACTGAGTTTCCTGAGTGCACACGCTGTCAAAAACGTCCTTGAAGTCCCTGCAGGGTTTAACCTCTGTGTCGGCTCCGAAGAACTGGAAGACTGCGCTTTCGCTGTAAGCGCCTCGTTCGCCTTGGAAGGCTACTTTCACTTTTTGTTTCCCTGCTTACGATTCTTTATCAAGAGCTTGTTTATACCGTTTATCATTGCTTCAACGCTTGCCATAACAATGTCTTCTCTGGCTGCACGGGCTGAAACAATGTTGCCTTTTTCATCCTCGACTTTTATGACTACTTCTGCCACGGCGTTTGAGCCGCCTGTGATTGCTTCAAGACGGTATTCGCTGAGTCGTACACTTTCTAGGTTGTTAGTTAGTTTTTGGATGGCTTTTAAAACAGCGTCAACTGGGCCTACGCCTGTTTCTGCTGCAACGTACTCTTTTCCGTCTAAAACAAGCCGTACTGAAGCGGTCGGGATTACTTTGATGCCTGTTACGACTGCTAGGTCGCATAAGTCAACGATTTTTTCTTCACCTATCACTTCGCCCATGACTGCAGAAGTTAACGCAAATAAATCAGCGTCCGTCACCATCTTGCCTTTGTCACCTAGTTCTTTGACGCGTTGGACAATTTCTTTTATTTGCTCTTCGCTTGGGTGGATCCCTATCTCTTCCAGTTCAGCTTTGACGCCGCGTGTTCCAGCCAGTTTCCCCGCAACTAATTTTCTTGTTCGTCCGACCAACTCTGGGTCTATGGGCTCAAAAGTTAACGGCTTCTCTGTTACGCCACGAGTATGAATGCCTGACTCATGTGCAAAAGCGTTTTCGCCCACAATTGCTTTGTTAGCTTGCACAGTTATGCCGGTCAATGATGAAACCAGTTTGGAAGTGCCGTATAATAACCGTGTGTTCACACCCGTCTTGTACTTGTAAATCAGATGCAAAGCCATAACCACTTCTTCAAGCGAAGCGTTACCCGCACGCTCACCTAACCCGTTGACAGCAACGTGCACCTGAGTAGCCCCGGCTTCAACAGCGGCTAAGGAGTTCGCGACTGCCAAGCCAAAATCATTATGGCAATGTGTGCTAATGGGAACGTTAACTACAGTTTTTAGTTCCTCAATGAGTTTGATGGTTGTTTTAGGAATCATTATGCCCACGGTATCAGGAACGTTTAGAGTGTCCATTCCTGCTTTCTCTGCTGCTTGACAAACTTGTTTTAGGAAGGGCATTTTGGAGCGTGTGGCATCCATCGGTGAAAACTCGCATTTGAAACCATGATTCTTAACGTACTCAATAGATTCCACGGTTGAAGACAGCACTTGTTCATGCGTTAAGTTCACGGCGTACTTCATCTGCACAGGCGACGTGGGAATAAAAACATGAATTAGGTCAACGTCACAATCGATTGCTGCATCGATATCGCCTTTTGTTGCCCTGGACAGAGCGCAGATTTCTGGTTCTAACCCAGCTTTTGCAATCTCTTTGACAACTTTTTTTTCGCCTTCGGAGGAGCTTGGAAAACCTGCTTCGATAACGTCGACGCCTAGCTTGCTTAGTTGACGTGCAATCTCAATCTTGTCGTCTGCAGTTAAAGATACGCCGGGTGTTTGTTCACCATCTCTTAGTGTAGTGTCAAAAATACGGATGCGTTTTGAGGTTTTATTGTTCATTTTTTCAACCAGTTTTCGCTGTCAGGGCTGCAGCAATGGCTTCTGCCATTCCCACGGTCGTAGTGTTGCCACCGCAGTCTGGAACAGTTTGGCCGTTACGTAACGCGTATATCACCCCATTCTCTATTGCCATGCCCGCCTTGATGCATTTTTTATCATTGTATTTTTCGCCTAGCCAATCCAGCATCATTTTTGCAGCTAGTATCATTGAGATTGGGTTAGCAGTATGTTTTCCTGTTCTGTTTGGTGCTGAACCATGGATAGGTTCGAAGAGTGCAAAGTTGTCGCCTATGTTTGCGCCTGGAGCCATACCTAACCCGCCGATAAGTTGGGCTGCTTCGTCTGATAGGATGTCACCGAACATGTTGCAGGTGCAAAATACATCGAATTCTTGAGGCTCCTTTATCAGACGCATAGATGCTGCATCAACGTATAGCTCGTTAAAGGCGATGTCTGGATATTGTTTTGCTGTTTCGCGGCATATACTGGCAAATAATCCGTCGGTTACACGCATAACGTTTGCTTTGTGTATAGCGGTTACTTTCTTTTTGCCATTTCGTAAACGCGCAATTTCGAACGCTTTTTTTGCTATGCGTTCGCAATTTTTTCGGGTAATTACTCTTAAGCATAGGGTTGTGTCGTTGCCTATGGTGAATTCTAAGCCTTTGTAAACATCCTCAGTGTTCTCCCTGACAAACATCATATCAATGTCGGGTCGAGCGACAGGAACGTTGGGATAAGCCTTTAGTGGACGCAAATTGGCGTACAAATCGAACATTAATCTGAGTTTAACTATGACGTCGGCTGCGCTTTCGCCTACAGGTCCCTTTAGGCAAGCGTGGGATTCTTTGATTTTTTGCACTGTATCTTCAGGTAGTGCGGCGCCTCTTTTGGCTAAGGTTGCATCGCCCGCTTCCGCCTCAATAATTTGGAGATTTAATCCGAATTTTTTCTGTGCCGAGTCTAATACCTTTAGGGTAGCTTCGGTTAATTCTGGTCCTATGCCGTCGCCTGGAATTAGGGATATTTTGTATTCCATCATTTTTTGTTCAGTCTCCTTCGTAAGTTTTCTATTAATCCGCCATCCGCTAATATTTCCAATATGAATGGCGGGAGCTTGTCTACTTGAAACTTTTTGCCTCTTGAAATGTTTTCTATCTTGCCGGCTTCAAAGTCCACCGCTATTTCGTCACCTGTTTCAACCTCGTTGGATATGCCTTTGCACTCGATTACTGGTAAGCCGATGTTAATGGCGTTTCGGAAGAAAATCCGAGCGAAAGATTCTGCTACCACGCATTTTACGCCCGCGTACTTTAGGGCTAGCGGCGCTTGTTCTCGGCTTGAGCCGCATCCGAAGTTTTTCCCGCCTACAACTATTACTCCTTTTTTTGCTTTCTCAGGAAACGCTGGGTCTAAGCTTTCTAGGGCATGTTTTGCTAACTCGTAAGGGTCAACCAATACCAGGTATTTTCCAGGCAGAATAACGTCTGTGTCAATGTTGTTTCCGAATTTTATCGCTGGACCTTTGATTTTCATATTCATGCTTTTGCCTCCAGTTTTCTTGGGTCAGTGATTTTGCCTGTGACTGCTGAAGCAGCTACCGTTGCTGGAGAAGCCAAGTATACGCTGGCTTGGGTGCTGCCCATTCTTCCGATAAAGTTCCTGTTTGATGTGCTTACGCAAACTTCATCTGCTGCTAGCAATCCAATGTGACCGCCTAAGCATGGACCGCACGCCGAACCGCAAACCATTGCACCTGCATCAGTGAAGATTTCCAATAAGCCTTCGTTTAACGCTTGCTTGTAAACTTCTTGTGAAGCTGGAATCACCAATGCTCTAACATTGTCTTTTACACGTTTGCCCTTCAGGACTTGAGCGGCTAAGCGTAAATCTTCAATTCTGCCGTTGGTGCATGAACCAATAAAAGCCTGCTCGATTGGAACGTTGCCTACTTCAGAAACCGGCTTAACGTTATCAACCGACGATGGACAAGCAACTTGTGGCTCCAGCTTTGAAACATCAAATTCCACTGTCCGCTCGTAAACTGCATCTTTGTCACTTTTCAATGATTCAAAGTTAGGTAATGCTTGGCTGGTTCTGCCTTCTAAGAACTTGCGAGTTGTTTCGTCAGGTTCGATGATGCCGTTTTTGGCGCCCATTTCCACAGCCATATTGCACAGCGTCATTCTCCCTGCTATGCTCATGCTTTTTATTGTTGGACCGGTGAATTCAGCGCTTTTGTATATGGCGCCATCGACGCCTATTCGCCCGATTATTGAGAGGATTAGGTCTTTTGGTGTAACGTACTTTTGGAATTGCCCGGTCACATTTAGTTTAATCGCTTCTGGTACTTTCAGCCAAATCCTTCCGGTAGCAAAAACTGCTGCTGCCTCAGTTGAGCCTATGCCAGTTGCGAAAGCGCCGAAAGCTCCGTAGGTGCAAGTGTGGGAATCAGCGCCCACGATTACTGTTCCAGGAACCACATGTCCTTTCTCCGGCATGACTTGGTGGCAGATTCCGCCTCTGCCTATGTCGTATATGCGTAGTTTTTGGTCTTTGGCAAATTGGCGCATGGTCTTGTGCAGTTCTGCCGCTTTAACAGACTCAGCTGGCACCTGGTGATCCAGAATCACTACTACTTTTTGGTTATCCCAAACTTTTTGTATACCTATTTTTTCGAAGGCTTCAACGGCTAAAGGTCCAGTTAAATCGTGCACCATTATCATGTCTACGTTTATGTCCACAATTTCTCCTGGGTGCACGGCTCGTTTTCCTGAGGCTTTAGCCAATATTTTTTCTGTAATGTTCATGTCTATTCTCTTCTGTCACAATTAACTAATTTATTTTTGATTAATTTACCGTAGAGGTTTCTGATTTTTAAGAAACGGAAAGTTAAGGGTTTCCGTTCGGAGAGACGATTTATTCATCTATTCTTATTGATTTTGCTCCTCGTGCCAGTGCAGTTATACCTGTTCTTGCAAGTTCAATGACGCCATTTGTTTTCATCAGATTTAGGAACGCGTCAATTTTATCTGGTGTCCCTGTGATTTCTACAGTTAAGCTATCGGTTGAAACGTCTATGATTCGTCCTCTAAAGACATCTACGCAGTTTATGATGTCGGAGCGTTCTTTGGGGCTTGGCACACAAACTTTTATCAAAGCCAATTCCCGCATGACAAAGTTTCCACGCTCTAGCTCCTCGACTTTAAGTATGTCAATGAGCTTTGCCAGTTGCTTGATGACTTGTTCTATTGTTTTTTCATCTTCGTTGACTGTTATTGTCATACGTGCTAAGTCTTTCTTTTCCGTGGGGCCGACCGTGATGCTTTCAATGTTAAAGTTTCTCCGTCGAAACAGGTTGGCTACACTGTGAAGTACACCTGGCTTGTTTTCGACAAGTACAGAGATTACTTTTGTTTTTCCAGCTTCCATTTAATAGTCACCTCTCTGTTGCGGCAAACCGCAGCCTGGCGGCACAAATGGCACAACGTCCTGCTCTGAACCGATAGGCACATCGATGACAGTTGTAACTTTACTGTTTAGCGCGGTTTTTACGGCTTTTTGAAATTCTTCCATCGATCTTACACGGAAGCCTTGTGCTCCATAAGCCTCTGCCAGCTTCACAAAGTCAGGTGTGTTTCCCAAGTTAACTGCCATATAGCGGCGTTTGTAGAGCATTCTTTGCCACTGCGCAACCATCCCTAACACCGAATTGTTCAGCACTATGACTGTGACAGGGATATTCTCCGCTATAGAGCACGCGAGTTCTTGTTCGGTCATTAAGAAACTGCCGTCGCCCGCTATGTCCACTACAGGCCTGTCTGGACAAGCAACTTTCGCTCCTATCGCTGCTGGAAAACCGAAACCCATTGTTCCCAACCCTCCTGAGGTAATGAACGTTCTCGGCTTTAATGCTTTAAAGTATAGAGCTGACCACATTTGGTTTTGACCGACTTCTGTGGTGACTATGGTATTTTCAGGCAGCAGTCTTCTAAGCTCCGTCAATAACGCTTTCGGTACCAGGTCTTTGGGCATCTCTTTTAGCAGTGGGCTTAGTTGTTCTTTGGCTTCTTTAACTCGTTTTGTCCAAGTGCTGCTTTCGTTTTTGCGCAGTTTCTTCGTTAAGGCAGCATTCAACAGTTTCATAGAGGTTTTGGCGTCGCCAACTATGGGCACGTCGACTTCGATGTTTTTTCCAATTTCTGCAGCGTCAATGTCTATATGAATCTTTTTGGCGTTGGCGCAGAAAGTATCCGTGTTTGCTGTTGCGCGGTCAGAGAATCTTGTTCCAACAGCCAACAGCACGTCAGCTTCACCCATCAGCTTATTCGCCGCTGGGTTTCCATGCATTCCGATGCATCCAACTGATAAAGGATGGCATTCAGGGAATGCGCCTTTGCCCATCAAAGTTGTGGCTACTGGCGCCATCAGCAAATCTGAAATTTCCATGAGTTCATCTGAAGCGTTGGAGATTATGACTCCGCCTCCAGCCAGTATAATTGGTTTCTCAGCTTTTGCAAGTAGATTAGCTGCTTCGCTGATTTTTGCTAAATCTGGATTGATCGTGGGGTTGTAGCCTCGGGCTTCAATTTTGTCTGTGATTCCCATCTCCACCTCAGCGGTATCAGATTGCACGTTTTTCGGTAAGTCGATTAGGACTGGGCCTGGTCTGCCTGTGGAAGCTATGTAGAATGCTGCGTTCACCATTGGTTGGATTTCAGCGATTGTCCGCGGCTGATAATTGTGTTTAGTAATCGGTGTTGTGATGCCGATGATGTCTGCTTCTTGGAAGGCGTCTCTGCCGATCATGTAGGTAGTATTAACGCCTGTCGTCGGAACTTGACCTGTTATAGCTATTATTGGTGAGGAATCCATGTATGCGTTTGCTATTCCTGTGACCAGGTTTGTAGCTCCTGGTCCTGATGTTGCCATGCATATTCCTACTCGTCCGCTGGCTCTTGCATAGCCTTCGGCTGCGTGTGCTGCTCCTTGCTCGTGTCTGCAGAGTATGTGTCTGATTTTTTTGTTGCCGCATAATGCATCGTAGACAGGCAGTATTGCTCCGCCTAAGATGCCGAATATAACGTCCACGTTTTGTTGTTCAAGGGATTCTAAGAGTACTTTTGCGCCAGACATTTTGGTCATTTCATTTCTTCTCCTTTTTGATAACCATCCTCTCGTCTCCAGAAAAATTGATTTGAAAATTTTTCATTGGCTGTTTCAGAGGGTTTTCTGGAAAAATCAAAGAATAAGTACCCGACGATTCCAGCTATTGAGGTGACGATCCCTCATCTTAATTCCTCTTGAAATCCATGTTCTCTAAAAATAACCATTGTACAGATAAAAAGTTTACGGTGTCATTTCATTTGTTTACAATTTTTTGTTAATAACTAGCATGCTGAAGCCAACCGGCAACTTGATTTCCAAGAAGTGAGAAAGGAGAATAAAGATGGCTGCAGGGCACTGATTTTCCCTGAATAAATTAGGTGGCTGATAAAAGCACTTATAACCCACCGACTCATTCTCCATATTTGTGAAGAAGTATGTGTGAATTTAACGTAATCCTCGATGGAAAAGTGCAGTTCAAGGATGTAATTTACGTTAAAGTTGAAGGCGATAACGTTACAGTTAAGGATATTTTGGGTGAAGCTAAAGAGTTTAAAAACTGCAAGATTGTTGAAGTTGATGTTAACTCTACAAGGCTTGTTCTAACTACCTTAAAACCTTAATCATCCGCATCGAATCCCATAACCCCTGCCTTTTACGCTTTTTAGCGGAATTACGCTTTTTTCCACCGCAACCTAAACTCAATTCAAACCCCAATTTTTCGTTAGCCATTTATACAAGCACATCTCCGTATTCTAGCAGGGGCTGATTCTCGTGGTAAACAAAGTTAAAGTTGGAGACAAGGCACCCGACTTCAGTTTGCTGGACGTTAAAAATAGAACCAGAAGTCTGAAGGAGTTTTTGGGTCAAAAAGTCGTGTTAGTTTTCTTCGTTGGAGCTTTTACTTCAACATGCACTAAAGAGCTGTGTGTGTTTCGAGATTCGATTTCTCAACTGATTGATTTGAATGCTCAAATTGTCGGAATAGACGTAAACGTTCCTTCCGCGAATAAGGGTCTTGCCAAGAAAAACATGTTAACTTTCCCCGTACTTAGCGATTACAAGCACGAAGTCATCGAAGCATACGGGCTGGCAGTGCCTGATTTCGCTGGGCCCGAGGGTGACTCTAATGCATGTTGCTGGGGAAGTGGCTGTTACCCGATAGCTAAACGCTCAATCTTCATCCTCGACGAAAACGGCATTGTGCGTTACACGTGGGTTTCCGATAGTCGAGCTGTTGAACCGAGTTATGAGGAAATAAAAAAAGTTTTAGAACACAGTGCGCTGAAGGAACCAGCGGCAACAATTCCACGTTCCGTTATAACGATTTCGAGGCAGGTAGGTAGCGGGGGAGACGAAATTGCCCTGAAGATCAGCGAAGTTCTTGGCTATGCTTACTTCGATAAGAGTTTGATGATAAGCGAGGCCAAAAGCCTAGGTATTTCTGAGGAAGAAATTGCGGACTTTTCTGAGGATGCTTACAAGGTCAAGAGTTTCGTGGATAGAATTTTGCTCCGTAAGAAGCCTGTGGCTATATCCCATACCTTGAAAGACCATGAACTAATCAGGAAAACCCTCGACGAGGAAGAATGCCTCTCTGCGATTCAAACAGTCATCAATAGCTTAGCCAGTAGAGGGAAAACGATTATTGTAGGACGAGGCGGGCAAGCAATATTGAAGCATAAAGTAGGCGTGCTTCACGTGAGGATTGTTGCTCCCGTAGCCGTTAGGGTTGAAAGAATCATGAAGAGCGGAGGATTAAGTCGGGAGGATGCTCTAAAGTTGATTGAAGTCAATGACAAAGCAGCGGCTGAATATCTGCGAAGATTTTACGACATCGATTGGGAAAATCCGGCTGTTTATGATTTGGTTTTGAACACTGGGAAGATGGATTTAGACACTGCATCGAGACTGATAGCCACGGTAGCATTGCAAGAATGTAGAATATTCAAATAACATTTGAAAAAAGCATTATAGCATTATGGGGCGATTGCTCGAAAAACAAGTTTCACTAAAATCACATGTGTGCTTTCCGAAATAGTGGTAATTATCTTTCAGCCTTTGACCACGCTAAGTTCATAAATCGGCACATATTTACGTGCTCAAAAGAACATTTGTTTACCTTCTAAGCCGTCTTGTTTCTGTTAGGATATTAGTTTTGTTAGTAGGTTTTTTAAGCTAAATCGACTATCTAAAATCATGACTAAATACTGGCTTCTGTCAATTCTTCTCGGGAATATTGAAATTGCCTACGAACGTTTTTTTAAGGAAAGGCTTCCAGGTGAGATGAAATAATGCCGCTTAGCGAAATCAGTGTGAAAGCGCCTGCTACAAGCGCTAATATTGGGTCAGGCTTCGACGTCTTCGGATTAGCTTTGGATGCGCCCACTGATAAAGTCACAATGGTTCAGACAACAGCGGGTTTGAAAATCCAAGTTTTCGGCTTCTTAGCAGAAACCATCTCTGTAGTGCCTGAGAAGAATACAGCAGGCGTCGTCGCAAACCTAATGTTACAGGAGTTCTCGCTGAAAACAGGCCTCAGTATAACGATTGAGAAGGGCATTTGGCCGAGCAAAGGCTTGGGCAGCAGCGCAGCTTCAGCCGCAGCCGTGGCGTATGGCTTGAATCACATGTTTAACCTCAAATTGAGCAACGAACAGTTAGTTCAGTTTGCCGCCAAGGGTGAAGTTGCCTCCGCTGGATATGAACACGCGGACAACGTTGCAGCCGCCGTCTGCGGAGACTTCGTGATAGTAAAATCGTACAATCCGATGGAAATCATTTGCTTAAAAGCGCCTTCAGACATGGAATGCTGCGTGGCTTTCCCGCATATCATTACACCGACCCACAAGACTGAGAAAGCCCGTTTAGTCGTGCCCAGAATGGTTCCTTTGGAAAAACTTGTTTATAACATCGGACAGGCTGCCGCCTTGGTAAGCGGCTTCGCTACAGGCGACGTAGAACTTATTGGAAAGTCAATGCATGATTCCATAATTGAGCCAGCCAGAGCTAACCTAATCCCAGGATACCTGAAGGTCAAAGAAAACGCGTTAAACGCGGGTGCATGCGGAGTAACTATCAGTGGCGCAGGACCGGCGGTGATAGCGGTAGTTAACAAGAAACAGAATGTTGCAGCTAAGGTTGCAGTAGCCATGAAGGAAGGATTCAAGTCTGCCGGTTGCGAGGCAACAGCCTTTGTCACAAAGCCAGGCAAAGGCGTATCCATAATAGAAAAGTGAAAAAACTGACCATCAAGATGGCGTGCCAGCGTGAAAAACTTGGCTCTTTGGGTGAAATCTCTAACGGGGCGGGTTTAAACAACCCAGCTTTACATTTACTAAGCCGATTAGTCAATGTTGACAACTATTCTAAGACTAGATGGTACCTTAACGTTTTCTGGCTTTATATATTCATAAATCAATAGATATTGGTTGCCAAACTAATCGGCAAAGGAAACAGCAAATGAGTAACAGGCAAAAGTTCGAGCAAGATTTAACAGTCCTAGTATCAAGGCTAACAACGAGTTCTGAGAAAGAAACGGAAAACAAACTAAACATGCTGAAAGACTGGCTGGTGAAACTGCAAAAAGAAAACATTTTAAAAATCAACCATTCCGTGATGGAAATTGTTTGCGCCAAATACCTAATTCAAAAAGGCTACGAGGTTCAACTTGAATATCCGTTAAACGAAGTTTTAACCTGCGATTTGTACGCCATAAAAGGCTATGGAAACCTAATTGTTGAAGTAGAAACTGGTTATATTCCTCCTGAAAATGCGTTGGCGCCATTAACTTACACTACTGCAAGGCTGGCAAGCAAGATAATAAGGTACAGTAGTTTCGCAGGAAAATTCGCGTTAGGCGTACCGCCCCACTATATTCTGCCTTTTCCCCGTCCGCTGGCTAAACCGCCGAGAAACCGAACAGACCAAGAAATAATGCAGATAAAAAAACTCTGTGATGCATACTACCATAAACCGCCAGTCACCATTGAAGAAATAAGAAATGCACGCATCCATGAAATCTACGTAATCGACGTTGACCGAGCAAAAGTCCAGGAAATCGACCCTGAAGCTTACCTCAAAAGAGCCATTCAAAAAGGCATCGTTTACGATTACTTGCCACCACAACCTGAGGAGCAATAGAGCCAATTGTCATTTTACGTTTACATTTTACTATGCATTGATGGAAGTTTCTACACAGGCTACACCAAGGACTTAGATGCAAGAACAAAACTGCATCAAAACGGCCAAGGCGCCAAATACACAAAATCCCACAAACCCCAAAGGCTAGCTTACGTTGAACTGTTTGATTCAAGAAGCAACGCGATTAAACGTGAAAGAGAAATAAAGAAGCTAAACCACCAACAAAAACTTGCGCTTGTCAGCTCTCAAAACAAGAAATAAACTTGGAAAGATTCATAAAACTTTCTAACCAACAACTTTTGTTTAATCCCTTTAGATAAGCAGGGTCAAGACTGCTCCCGTAATCACTGGCACAAGCACATTATCATTCACTGGCAGAGGAAGAACCTCAACGGTCATAGCGATTGCTGCCCCAATAAAAGCCAATAACGGCGAAACAAAAAATGAGCCAGCTAAAAACGCAAAAAAGAAACCAGCCAACGAACCTTCCCAAGTTTTTCCTTTGTTAAAAGGTAAAGACGTTGAGATTAGACCGCCAAAAAGTGAAGCGACGCTGTCGCCTAAGCAAAACATAGCGACGGCGGCATAACTTGCAGGATGAGGAAACACAAGCAGAGTAAACAAAATGCCAAAAGCAAAGTACAATGGCGCCGCCGCAAAGTCATTCAATTCTGATTGTGAGGCAGCATGACGTGTAATCGCCGGAATGAATGAAAATTCTCTTCCTTCTAAACGCCAAAGTTCAGATATGCTATATACCACTGCTATCGCGAAAATTAAAACGCCTACTGTGGGAACACCTATTAAGCTGGCGATAACTGGCATAAAAAATCCGGAAGCATGAATATCTTCTCTTAGAAAATCGTTTGTCGTCGGAAAAGAACGTTTACGTGGTTCCCCATCAATAATGGGCAAGATTGCTGAAAGTTTGCCATTCACTACCCGGTCAGCTTTGACTCTTATGACAAAATCGGGATTAAAACCGATTTTCAACATTCCAGGTAAGAAGATGCAACGGTTGTTTCTGTCATCAGCGACAACGATGCAATCGCTTAACCGTAAGTCTTCAGCAGTTAAAATTTGCGATAAAATCTTTAGTTTCCCCTCAGGCTCAATGGCATCACCCCCGATTTTACCGGTTAACTTTCCATCGTTGGTTTCAACTTCAATGCCATAGGCGTAGTCTGCACCTACGGCGTCCGCTAATTTTTTAACCATAACCGTTGGCAACCCAGAACTAATGAGGGCAATTTTGCAGTTTCTCGTTTTTATTTGAGAAAAAATGTTTTGTAAAAAAGGTGTTGAGGGAATTTTTTCAAAAATTGAAGTTAAAGTTTCAAACTTAACACCTTTTGATTCTTTAAAAACACGCTTCAGCACCGATTGTAACTTTAAAATGCCTGCTTCATAGAGTAAACCGAAAAAAAGGATCTTAACTAAACTACTGAAATCTAAGGTTTTTCCCACTTCGAAAAAGAAGCGGTTTTTCGGAATAAGCACTCCTTCAACGTCGAAAACTACAAGCCTAGGTTTCTCTGTAGTAGCCATTTCACTCTAAACTCACGAATGCAGCATGCTGAAGAGAAAATGGCAACTTGCTAAAGATAAATTATCCTGTTGCCAGAGGGCAGATGTAGCCCATTAAATTGATTTTTGAGGGCTGAAAAATTATCGGCGGAATAATGGACAAAGGGACATGTCTCAACTAGAGGATTTGGCATTGCCCACTGGATTCAATTTTGCTTGAGAAATTCGCTAACTAAATTGATACCCTACCCGCCTTCCCAATTTCCGGTAAACCACAGAATCTTTGTATATGCTCAAGCCTACCCGAGTCAAATAGATGCTTCCACTATGCTTCAAATACTTTAAGAGCACACTTGAAAAAAGTAAAATGGCATCCTAAGGTTCTCAAGATTGAAGTTGGAACGCCGTATGGGACACTTGTATTATATAATTTATATATACATGGTGCGCAATCAAGATATCGGGGACAGTTTGGCATGGCTTGGTACATTGACCCAGTAACAGTCGCTATAATAGCGGCAGTGGTAATCATCGCTTGTGGAGTAGTGATTTTTGCCATGAGGAAACTGGGAAATAAACCCCGGCAGAAAAAACCTCAAAAAACAGATAAAGATCCACTCCTTGACTATGCAGGTTCACCCTTCAAGATCTCTAAAAGTGTCCCAACATCGACAGCTTCTACCGCAAAAGATGAACTGCGGATGCTCGATTTAGAAAGAGAGATTTTGAGCGATGCACTTCGCCGCTTGTATGAAGCACAAGCAGAGGGAAAAATCTCGGAGGCAGAGAGAGAAAAGCTTGCCGCAAGCTACAAGGCTAGAATGGTGTCTATTAAAGAATCCATTTCGAAAGATGAAACAATAGTTGCGTTGCATGATCTTGAGGGGATGGAGGAAGATTTAATGAAGCTTTTCAGCGAACGTTTCGGAGAATTAAACTCGAAAGTTGAAGAGCTTAGAACGAAGATCGATGTTAAACCGATAAAAGAGATACCTGTAAAATTACCGACTCAAACGTCAGTTTCACAGATAGAAAAAAGCGAGAATGAGGAAGAAGAGGAGGAAGCAGGTGAAGAAAAACAGAAAAAGAAGCGGAAACTTCCAGAAGAAAAACCTGACGCTAAGACTGAAGCTGAGAAAAGGATTGAGTCGATCAGAAGTGAAGTTGAGAAGGTTTTAGATAAACTGGGACAGATGGAAATTGAAAGCTAATCTTGACCCAACTCAAGCGGCAAAACAGAAAGCAGCCTTAGAAGCGGTTAAACATGTTAAGGATGGCTTTATTGCAGGTTTAGGAAGCGGAAGTACAGCCGCTTTTGCCATAGAAGCAATAGGCGAAAGAATAAAACGTGAAAAACTACGTGTTATGGGTATTCCTACTTCTTATCAAGCCTTCTTGTTAGCGGTTGAATGTGGCATTCCGATTACAACTTTGGACGAACATCCGCAGATAGACGTGACCATTGACGGGGCAGACCAGATAACTCCTGAATTATTTTTAATCAAGGGTATGGGCGCGGCTTTGGCGAGGGAAAAAATTGTTGCCGCTGCCTCCAAAATTAACATCATCATTGCTGATGAGAAGAAAAAAGTGAAGGTGCTAGGTGAAAATAACCAGTCTGTGCCGATAGAAGTTTTGCCTTTTGCTATTTCACTGGCCAAACGAAAAATTATTAATGCGGGTGGAAAGCCTGTTCTGCGTGAAGGAAAAGGAAAACTTGGTCCAGTGATAACTGATAATGGTAACGCCATTTTGGATTCATACTTTGGTGAAATAGCTAAACCAGCCGAGCTGGCGGTAAAGTTGAAGATGATTCCCGGCGTTGTAGAAACAGGTTTTTTTGTTGGGTTAACCGATATTGCTTATATCGGAACAGTCAGCGCTGTAGCGAGAATTGACAAAATTAAGTTTTAAGCAAGTGCATATTGGTTCTTCTTTAAGGAAACTGTTGATTGGGCGCTTGAAGATCCTAAAGGCAAATCGATATATAAGGTGCAAGAAATCAGAGATGAAATTGACCGCATGGTCAAAGAATTAATGGTTGAAAAATAACTTTTCTTGAAATGTCAATATTTTTGCGCAATATCGCAGTAGCTACGCCTGATCACTGCCATCGTTAGGTTGAGGATGTTGATCGGAAGATATTTCAAACGTTTTCTTTGGCTTCTGTATCTGTGAAGTCATGAATTGTTGATTCATGGATCCATGCGTCAGGGTTTTTATATTTGAATGTTGGCGCCATGCTTCGGAGTCTTTCCGCTTCCTTTGCCTCAAAGCAATATATGATTTCGATGAGGGTTTCTCGGTGTTTTTGTTTTTGCTCCAAGAAGGTTTCAAAGAGCTTCTTAAAATTGCTCAAGTTTAATGCTAGCTTTGAAAATTCATCAGCTATATTTTTAATCGTGGCGGATTGCAGGTAATTGGTGTAGACTTCACTGAGTTGATCCTCAAGGTCAGTTAATTCTTTCAGTATTTCACATGAAATCTCGTAGTTTAGGTTGTTGGTTTTAGATAATTTTTTAGTAAACCTGGAAATATTATCTGCTATTTCCGCTAAGTTCTTTTTGCAATTAACGTTTTCTAGTCCAGGCAAGTCAACGTAATCAAGTATTCCCTGAATGACCTTTGCACATTTTAAACTGTCATACGCCAAACACAAAATAAAGCTGCTTTCAGGCGGATTGATTTTCTTGGCTAAAGCGTCATAAAGTCTAAAAGCCTCAATTTCTATGTTGTTTAAGCATTTTAAAGACTGCGCGCTTTCCTGCAGTTTTTCAACCATTTTTCTTTGCCCAAATGACACTTTGTCGCGAGTCTTAATAAATATTATTGATTTTGTTTGTTACTGTCCGTCTGTTCAGCACATATACGATTCAACAACTTTCAAGGCAGGCTCTAATGCTGACAAGGCAAAATAGAGGCCTTAAAGCAAGCCGCTTTAGCAAAAAGCCCGAATAAACCCTGTTGCCTTTCTATTAGCTAGATTGTGTTCTGCCAAACATTTTGAAGCGGGTCTGGTGGGAGAAGGTCAGGAGCTACGTAGGACAATCATCGTATTGGTTTTCATTATGCCTTCTACTAAGCGGATTTTTTCTATACACTCGTTAACTTCCGTCACGTTCATACCACTGATGACTGCTACGATGTCGTATTCGCCTGTTACTTCATAGATTGTTTCAACATTTGGTATGATTTGGATTTTTTTTGACACGTCTTGTGTTGGGAAGGCAGGGTTGGTTGTGAGTAAAGTTATGGCTTGAGCGCCTTCTGCAACGCCGATTTTAACCGTAAATTTGCGTATGACTCCTTCGTCGCCAAGTGTCTTGATTCTTTTCCGAACAGCGCCCTCGGATAAGCCTACTTTTGCGCCTATTTCGCCGTAGCCTGCTCTTGAGTCGTCTTTTAGGAGTTTGATTATTTCTTTGTTTTTCTCGTCCATTTTCTGTCGCCGAATGTTATTGCTGTAGGAAAATTTAACGATTTCTATTGTTGACATTTGAGTGAGTGCGGATTTCGTTGTGTTTACGTGTTTATTGTACGTTTTTCAGTTCCTAAAGCTCTTTTTTCTGTGCTGAACATTTGCACCAAATGGAACATTAGTAGTCTGACTTGTAACAAATAAGTCAAAATGTTTAAAAGAAACTCGACTTTATTGGAGAAGACATTTCCGAATATAATAAAGTGACGAATAAAATGATTAAACCAGTAAATATAAACCCTCAAGAAATGAAGACTATAAATAAGGCAAAATGCCCCGACTGCGACGCAGAGATTGATGTTCCCACAGACATAGAAAAAGGAGAAATCCTGAGTTGTCCCGGCTGCGGACTTGAACTTGAAGTTAAACAAGTGAAAGGCGGATGCGTAGACCTTCAAGAATTAACCATTGAAGGCGAAGACTGGGGCGAATAAGCAGTATCACTACCCAGTTTTCATTATTTAAATCAGTTTTTTGATTAATTTTTTTGTGGAAGCAGAAAAGCGATGAGCATAGCACTCCTATATGAGCGGTCAGAAAACGACGAAAACGGCATAAAGCTAACAGCCCAACAGTTAGGCGTTGATTTGACTTTTCTGCCATTCCGAAAAATCTCTTTATCAATCTCCAAAGACGGCTTTAGCGCTAAAACCAAAGGCAAAGACTACACAAACATAATCAGAGACACCGTTGTCGTGCTTAACCGCGCGCAAAGCAAAAATCGTCGCCTCCAAGCCTCATACATCATGGAACAACTCGGCAAAAAAACGCTAAACAGCTCTAATATCGAATTCCTCTGCTACAGCAAACTACGCACATTACTCAACTTCTGGAAAGAAGGTATCCCAGTTCCCAAAACGGTCTACGTCCCATGCGACTCAACCGACACCATGAAAAATGGCAAGGAAATTCACAACGAAAAAGATATAGCAGAACTATTCCAACAAGAAATCTCCCTTACAGAAGGCATAGTAATCAAAGCCGACGCGGGGACTCACGGCAAAATGATCATGCTATCAAAAAACCAAGAAGAACTCATAACCAGCATTCAAGAAACAAGACCCTCAATAATTAACCCTGTCGGCGTAGTTGCGCAGGAACTGATTCAGAAGTGGTTTTACGATTTAAGAATAATAGTTCATAAAGAGAAAGGTAAACAACCAGTTTGCTACCCTGCCGCGATGGCAAGAGCCGGCTTTAAGGATTTCAGAACAAACACTTTCTTGGGCAACTTGGTCTTCGGCGCCAAACTACCTAAGAGCATTCAGGAACTTGCGGTGAAATGCGGCAAAGCCCTTGGAAAAGGCAGTGAAGCGTGGATTTTCGCTTTAGACGCCATGGTAAACGTTAAAGAAAACAAACAGGTTGATGACGCTTACCTCAAAGCTGAACTCGATAAGGCAGCCAAAGCGTTCACGCCTGTCCAAAGGATTAAGCGGGATGACAGTCGCCTAACTGACTTCCAAGCATGGAACAGTAAACTAGAAAAAGCGTTCCAAGGCTACAGAGATAGCGAGCATTACGAAAATATTAAAAAGATAATTGAAGAAAGCGTAGAAAATAATAAGAGTGCATTAGTGTTTCATGAGTCGAATTCTTGCCCAGAGTTCTGGGAGAACACTCGGCTTGCAACAGGCTACAATGTGGCGGTTCCTCTTCTAAAGAGTGCACAAAGCCTGATAGACAATTAATCAAGTAACGAGGAAAAAAAGATGTTGAGAATCGGAATAATTGGCGGTTCAGGATACGTTGGCAGCGAGCTCCTGCGGCTGCTGCTTCTTCATCCGCAAGCAGAGGTAACTATGGTTACTTCACGCCAAAGCGTAGGGGAATACGTTTTCAACGTCCATCCGAACCTGCGGGGATTGACACAGCTGAAATTCGTCCCCCAAGATATGACTGAGTTGCAGAAAAACTGCGAATTGATCTTCACGGCAACCCCGCACGGTGGCTCAGTTAATTTAGTTCCTAAACTCTTAGAAGCAGGCTTAAAAGTAATCGACATGAGCGCAGACTTTCGCCTCAAAAACCCAGCCGACTACGAAACCTACTACGGCTGGAAACATGCCCACCCGGAAATGCTCAAGGAAGCTGCATACGGCTTGCCCGAGCTTCATCGGGAAGAAATAAAAAACGCTAAACTCGTCGCTTGTCCAGGGTGCATGGCAACATCCGCTATTTTGGGCTTAGCGCCTATAGTGAAAGCTGGGCTTGTTGACAAAGACAAAATCGTAGTGGACCTAAAAGTTGGTTCTTCTGGTGCCGGTAGCAAACCAACCCTTTCATCGCATCATCCTGAACGGTTTAGCGGAGTGCGACCCTACCAAGTTATTGGGCACCGCCACATCGCTGAAGTTGAACAGGAACTTAACGCGTTAACGAATGAACCAGTAAAAATATCGTTCACCCCCCATGCCGTAAACATGGTTCGTGGGATCCTTGCAACTATTCACACTTTTCCAAAACAACCCATTACCAGCAAGGACGTTTGGAAAGCTCTCCGCGGACAGTATGGGAATGAACCGTTCGTACGCTTGGTTAAGTATCAGAAGGGGCCGTATCAGTTGCCTGATCCGAAGGTGACCATGGGCACAAACTACTGTGATGTCGGCTTCGAGATAGATGAGCATGCGAATCGGCTTTTGCTTTTCTCAGCCCTCGACAACATGGCTAAAGGTGCTTCAGGTCAAGGCGTACAATGCATGAACATTCTCATGGGCATAGATGAGACAACTGGGCTAAAAAGTACTGGTTTCCATCCGATGTGATAGCTATGCTGCTTGTAATAAAGATGGGCGGAAGCATACTCAAAGAGGGAGCATCCCAAGATTTAGTCTCCGACCTAAAAGAAGTAGCCAAAGACAACAAGGTCATCCTTGTGCACGGCGGAGGCGTAGAAGTCACCGAAATCGCCTCTAAACTGGGCAAAGAACAAAAATTCATAATTTCGCCAGAAGGGTTCAGAAGCCGCTACACCGACAAAGAAACAATTGAAATTTACACTATGGTTATGGCAGGCAAAATCAACAAGCAAATCGTTTTAGCATTGCAAAGCCAAGGCATCCAAGCTGTAGGCATAACTGGCTTAGATGCGGCAACCTTGAAGGCTGAACGAAAAACCAAGCTCATCCACATCGACGAACGGGGCAGAAAAAAAGTTATCGACGGCGGCTATACAGGAAAAATAACCCAAGTTAACTCCGAACTGCTAAATCTCCTGCTTGAAAAAGGCTACGTGCCAATTGTGACACCTATAGCGATTAGCCAAGATTTTGAACCCCTCAACGTGGACGGCGACCGAACAGCCGCCATAATTGCAGGCGCCCTCAAAGCAGACCGCTTAATCCTGCTCACCGACGTGGCGGGCTTAATGCTCAAGGGCGAGTGTGTTCCAAAAATTAGCGCAACAGAGGTTAAAGAGGTCATGTCAAGCATTGGGCAAGGCATGAGCACCAAAGTCCACGCAGCACTGGAAGCTTTAAACCAAGGCGTCAAAGAAGTCTTAGTTACCGCGGGCACGGGAAATCAGCCTATTAGTTGTGCTTTGAATCATAAGGTTGGTACAGTGATAACCGATGAATGACAAAGACATAACGGATATTGAAAATCGGTTCATGGCGAATGTTTTCTCCAAAAAACCAATCGTACTAACAAAAGGCAAAGGTGCGCTTGTCTGGGACATAAACGGCAAAGAATACTTGGATTGCTCAAGTAGCTACGGTGTAGCTTTGCTGGGGCATTGTTACCCAAAAGTTGTAGCAGCCATTCAAGCTCAGGCAGAACAGCTTATTTCATGTCACAGCGGCTACTACAACGACAAACGAAGCGAATTCATACAAAAACTTGTGCAGATAACGCCGAAAGGCTTGGATAAAGCGTTCCTTTCAAACAGTGGAGCTGAATCCGTCGAGTGCGCTATAAAATTAGCCCGCAAATACACGGGCAAACCAGAAATAATTGCTTTAATGGGCGCTTTTCATGGCAAAACTATGGGTGCATTATCAGCAACATGGGACAAGAAATACAGAGAGCCTTTCATGCCGCTGGTTCCCGAGTTCAAGCACGTAGCCCCTGACAATGCCGATAAAATTCGTGAAGCGATAACTGAGAAAACAGCCGCAGTCTTGATGGAGCCAATCCGCGGTGAAGGCGGCGTTCGTGTTCCACCTGACGGTTACTTGCAGGCAGCGCGGCAAATCTGCGATGAAAAGAATGTTTTGTTAATTTTTGATGAAGTTCAAACCAGTTTTGGGCGCACGGGCAAACTGTTTGGATGCCAAAACTGGGGTGTTACGCCTGATATTATGTGTTTGGCGAAGCCGTTTGCAGGCGGCTTACCTATCGGTATAACCGTTGCAAAGGAGAACATTATGTCAGCGCTTAAAGTTGGTGAACACTCATCCACTTTCAGTGGAAGCCCGCTGGTTTGTGCTGCAGGATGTGCCGCCTTAGATGCGCTTGTAGAGGAAAAACTTCCTGACCGAGCAGCCGTTATGGGCAAGTATTTCAAGGTTCAGCTGGAAGGTTTGCAGGCTAAGCATAAAATCATCAAGGAAGTTCGTGGCTTAGGCTTAATGCTTGGCATGGAACTGCGATATGACGTTCGCAACGTAATTCTTAGGGCGGCAGAAAAGGGCGTTTTGGTGCTGGATGCTGGAAGAACCGTGGTTCGGCTGTTGCCGCCTTTGGTGATTGAGAAAGAACAGATCAATCGGGCAGTCTCGGTTCTAGATGAGGTTTTGGGGGAAGAGGAAAATGAGCGAGCAAGCAGTACGGTTCTTAACTAACCTTCTGGGCATTTACAGCCCTTCAGGAAAAGAAGAGGACGCAGCCAACTTCTTAGCTTATGAAATGAAGCGGATGGGTTTTGAGGTTGGCAAAGACGCCATTGGAAATGTAATCGGCGTCGTCGGCGAGGGCGAACCAGTTATCTTATTATGCGGACATATGGATACGGTAGCCGGGCATCTGCCGCTTCGGATTGAAGAAGGCAAAATTTACGCCCGAGGCGCCGTGGACGCGAAGGGTCCACTTGCCGCAATGATTATGGCTGCAGTCTCAGCTGCTAAGGAGCCTGGGTTTAAGGGTAAAATTTTGGTTGCCAGCGTCGTGGAAGAGGAAGCTACCAGCCGCGGTGTGAAGCATCTGATAACTCAGGGAATTAAGGCTGACTACGCTATTTTCGGTGAACCCAGCGGCGTTGAGAACGTAACCATTGGCTACAAAGGTCAAATCCAGCTCAAAATCGTCTGCAAAACTGAGACGGGGCATTCGTCCACGCCTTGGCTTTACGATAATGCTCTGGAGAAAGCGTATGAGGTTTGGGGGCTAATCAAAAACGCTTCTTCATATCCCTCGCTGGATCCTTCGGAAAGCCCATTTAACGCTGTTACGGCGTGTTTGGTTAAAGTTGCGGGTGGTAGAGCAACTTCTGTTGTTCCCTTTGAGGCTGAGATGAATCTTGACGTCCGAGTGCCAATACAGTTTACCACGGCTCAGGTTTTTGAGCAGATAGAGAAGATAATTGCTAAGTACCAAGCTGCCAATCCGAAGGTTACAGTGAAAGCCACCGTTCTTGACACAGTTGAGCCGTTCGAAGTCAACAAGGCTTCACCAATAGTTCATGTGGTGTCGTCGTCCGTTAGAAAAGTGCTGAACAAGCCTGCGACGCTTCTGCGCAAAACAGGCACCGGCGACATGAACATCCTCGGCAAAGCCATGAACCTGCCAATAGTCACTTATGGTCCAGGCGACTCGCACTTAGATCACACTTTAGATGAGCACATTGACATAAGCGAGTACTTGGACGCCATTCAGGTCTACAAGGAGACGCTTCTCAGATTATCGGAACTGCATAATAACAAGAATGGAAATCAACAGGCAACTTAGATTTGTTGGTTTCTGCAGAAAACATTACTATGTATGCTCTCATGCTTGGCATGATTGCTTTGTTCAGAAATAGCTGAAGAGAAAAAAGATTGAGCTGGGAGGCTGTTAAGGAGCTGGTGGTGGCGGGGGCGGTGGAGGAGGTGGCGGTGGAAGTGTCTTTTGGCGTTTTCTTAGTAACATCAGAGCAGCGATGACTACTACAATGATTACTAATACGACTACTACGGGTAATGTTGGGAATTTTGTTGTTGTTGAAGGTGTTTGGGTGGGCGTAGAAGTAGAAGATGTAGAATTCGAATTCGCCATGGTTTTTGAATCGAGTAGTATAGAGTAAGATGCTATTTGACTTGTTAAATGGGATGTGTCATCTGCGGGTGATGCAAAAAACCTCCAAGCGTTGCCAGGGGCAAACGAGCTAGTTAAATAATCTGTGAAATTCAAACCTACTACTGTCCCCGAGCTGTTATAATATGTTGCAACAACCCAGGGATCTTGAGCCACTTGGGTGCCATTGTTCACGATGGTTCCGTCAATATAATATGTGCCGTTGCTAGGGACGTAAGGAGTACTGCCTCCTGGATTTGGAATTTCCAGTCCTGCGTATTGTGCGACATCGGTATTAATAACGGAAGTAACTGTAAACTGGACAGAGCTGACTGAAGAGATCCAGCTCAGGCTGTCTGTGCTGCTGCTCCCCGCAGTAAAGTCCAGGTAGAAAGGAGCCTTCTGCCCAGGAAGCGTATGGTACACGAATGCTTGGGTGGTGGTTTGGGCCAAAGCCGTTCCGGTGGAGCTTAAAGCGGTGCCTTGAAGAGTTACATTTTGTATGATGTTTGAACCCACATTCTCGATTTCACCGACGACGATAAAATCGCCACCATTTGGTGATGATAGAACAGTATTCGAAGGAGCAGTGTACCAACTGTAAGAAACAACAGTGACTTCCGATGAGGACGCCTTCACGCTTTGCGTAGACAACGTAATAAACGCAGCTAAAACTAAGGCTGCAATAATTACCATAGTTACTATTTTTTTCAATTATCTTCCCTTCGACTTGAAGTAGTTTCTTGATAAGTGCTTTTTTAGTTATTAAGGTTTTCATTTTTACGCGATTTTGTTTAGTTGCTGTGCTATTGGTGTGCTGAATGCACCGAAAGCTTTTGTTTTCTTAATTTTGCTGTTTTATTCTTAGATTTAATAATTGTTGTATCCCATAGCCACCAACATAAATTTAAAAACAAAACAGTTTTAGTTAGTTTGATGGTAACTATGAAGGATGACTTTGAATGCCCGTGGTGTGGCTCAAATTTTGAAGACAGCAAAGAACTAGATTTGCATGCACGTAAACATTATGAACCTCCCACTATGTAATGTTCATAATTCTAATTCGTCTGAACTTAGCAGGATTTTCTTTTTGCGTGGAATTTTCCAGTTCTCAGTAGCAGACAGCTAAATTACTGGGCTGCTTATTCTTTCATCGTTGAAGTCTTGGAGACTACAGCTTGTTCGCTGTTTATTCCGCGCCAAGTAATTTTATAGCCGAGTTGAGTTAAGGCGCAAGATGCGTCACTTACTCCTTCAGCTTCAATTAGCCTTATTGCTTGGGTAAGAGGTAGCTTTCCTGACTGTTTTAGGCATTCTTCGATTTGATTGTATATTTGAATTAGTTTTTCTTTACTTACTAGAATGTTGGGCATCGCCACGTAACCTGGAGGAGGATTAACTGTTAGAACCGCTTTGGCGGCCTCTGTGGAAATGCCGATTCTAGCGGCAAATTCGTCGTAGGAGATAACTGGCTCTGTAAATTTAACTGGGAGGTTCTCTAAGAATTTGATCTCTCTAGCTTTGACTCCTTCAAAAGCGGTTTCTAAGTAACGCAGAATTGATGCGAGGGGGATTTTGTCGTGATAATAAATGAAGTTCAATTGCGGTCGCTTCTCCAGTGCAGCGAGTTTCTCACATGCCAAAGCTTCATCAACAAGCAGAAGCATCTTGGCTTCTACTTGCTTTAGTTTTTCTGCTTTTCTCAGTAAGTATTCTTCAGTCCAGAACCCTACAATCTCCAGGTAGATTTTGACGCCGGCTCTTTCAAGGGAAAAATCGGGTATTATCACTTGAGTTCCTGCGGGAACAGGTTCCGGTTCTCTTTTCAAAGTCCAACTGGACTTTACAGCTTGAAACTGTGACGCAAAGCTCTCTTCAGCGGCACTGTCGTAGGTTGCGGGCGGCAACTTAGGCTTCTTAAACAGCGTGCCGTGCCTTTGGCTTTCGATTTTGAAGTTGCAGATTTCGTTCGTGTACTTCCACAGTATCTTTGCGTTGACGGTCCATTCGGGATTGGCGACGATTATGGGAAGAAGCTTAGCTATGCTGATTCCATACCTTTTTGTGAGCTTAAAAAGGCTGGCTGGGCCATCTATTTTCACCCAAAAACCATTATCGCGGAACACCTCGTAGATAAGACCCAATTTTTTCACAAAATAAAACAGGCTTTGCCAGTTGCCAGATGCCGTGAAGCTTAGTTCTGTGGAGTCGAATAGAAGCGTCTGTGACAGGCTAAGATTGTACTGTTCAAGCAGCTCATACGGTGAAGGAGGAGCAAACTTTTCAAGAATTAACTCGTCATCTAAGTCAGCGTAAAGATACTCCTCAAAGTTTTCCGATGTCAGCGCCATTTCTGAAGCGACTGCCTCGATTATTCTTTGTCGTTTTTCCGGAGTTGTGGGTAAACCGAACTTTTCTGTTGCTTGGAAGATTTTCCTTCTTAAGTCAATGGGGTTGATTTTGCTGTTGCAGGTGAAGGTGCCTTTTCGGTCAAGCAGCAAAGCTAACGCCCTAACGAAGCGGTACTCGTATCCTTTGTTCTCAAGGTCGGTGACTACGGTTTTGAGGGCTTTCTTCTTTTCTCCAATATGTTCCTCGTATGCTTCGATAAGGCCGCCTGCAACTTCGAGATTGTCATTGGAGAGTTTGGCGTAGCGGGGCAGGATCTCGCCTTTCCTCTTCCACACCACCAACAGGTTACTTGGAAGCATTATGATGCCTCTCCAGTTTTTAGTCGTCGTCTGCGGCTGATGCCGACTTCCACGGTTTCCTTGGAGATGATTTCTACTATTTTAGCGGTTTTGCCTTCTTTTTTTCTGAGGAGCCGTCCAAGTCGTTGCACGTACTCTCGGGTGCTTCCAGTTCCGCCTAGTATTAAGCCCACTGACGCGTCTGGAACATCCATGCCCTCGTCGAGAACCTGAGAAGTAACTATGACTTTGTACTTGCCGTTTCCGAAGTTGGCCAATATTTCGCGGCGCTCCTCCCTTGGGGTCTGATACGTGACGGCTGGAATCAGAAAACGCCTACTAATCGTGTAGACTAAATCGTTGTAGAGCGTGAAAATCAGAATTTTCTCGTCTTTGTACGTTTCAAGTCTTTGGGCTAACTCGTTGAGTTTTGCCTCGGAGTTGACTGCGACTCTTAGAGCGCGGTTTCGAGCGAGAAGCGCTTCTCGGGCATGTGGGTCTCTGCCCGTGGTCATTATGAACCTTTGAAAGTCAGCGGCGCTTTTCAGGACGATTCGTCTCTGGTTAAGATAGTTTTTAAAGACGCTCATCTGGGCGTCGTAGGTTTCTTGTTCTTCGGGGGTCAGTTCGACTGATACTTTCTCGTACGTGTAGGGTGAGAGGTGTTTTCCTGCTAGTTCTTCAATGTTAATAGAGTAAACTGGGTCGCCTACAATCAGTGGAAGAAGTGCATGTCTCTGGTCGCTTCTTTCGTAGGTGGCGGTTAAACCCATGCGGTAGGGTGCAATGTACATTTCTCCGATTTGCATGTACCCCGGAGAAGCTAGATGATGCACCTCATCAAAAACCAAGAACATAAATCTGTTTCCTAACTGTGCCGCTTGGGAATAAGCTGAATCATAGGTTGAGACCGTCACCATCCGTACGATGTTTTCCCCTCCACCGACGACGCCGGCTTCCACGCCGAGACATTCCCTCACTCGTTTTCTCCACTGGTCAATTAAATCCAAAGTGGGTACAATTATCAATGTCTGTGTTTTGAGGAGATCAATTGCTTTGAGTGCAATGAAGGTTTTTCCGGCTGCTGTGGGCAAAACTAGCACTCCTCTGTTGCCTGCACGTTGCCAGTTGTCTAAGGCTTTGTTTTGGTAAGATCTCAACTCCACGTTGCTTTTTACTTGTTCGAGAGGAGGCAGATTTGGAACATCATCTTCGTAGTGGATTCTGCTTTCCTTAAAATATTCCAAGGCGTCCTCGTAGTGGCTAGCCTTAAGTCGGTAACAACCGCTTCGGCTGTCCCATTTACCATATGGAGTTCCAACCTCCCCTTTCAACAGAAGGGTGCCCTTGTCAAACCACAAACGCGGCATAACGACTAATCAAACTTCTAATTAACAAGCTTTTCGTTATGGCTTTGGTAGTGGCAATAGTATCTTTAGGAATAGCTTTTACAGCATTTCTGAATATCCCCTCGTGCATCTGCTCCAAAACCAAGTTAGGCAAAGAATTTCCTTCTAACATGAGGCAGAGACAAGTAAATTATCACTAGTATACTGTACCCTATCTCGATTGGTGGTGCGAAACTTGGGATTCCTGGAATGCTTGGCAGGTTCGAGACCTTTAAGGCGTCTGCGGCAATAATGAATAAGAAAACTGCTATGGTGCCTATCCATCCTACTTTTTTGCCCTGCCAAATAAACACAGCGAAAACCATCACTATTAAGCCAAAAACCAGAGTGTAAACGTTGTAGGCTTCTGTTGCCTGGAAAATTGATGACCCAAACGCAATAAGCAGACCGCCGAGGAGGGCATGTATGGCTCCGATAAGTAGTTGAGCAGAAGTAAAAACCAGTATGCCCATGCTCCTGCCTTTGTAAGTGATTGGTTCACGTTTGTTAGTCATTCAATACACCGCCAACCATAGATTAATCAGAACAAAGAATGCTAGGTAGTTAATTCTTTCTGACGTTTTTCTTGAAGCCTCAACAGATTTTCTCAAGTAAAAGTTTTAGTTATTCAATTAACCTTCATTATTTCCTATATTTTTTCGGTATGTTCTTGTCAAACATTGGAGATTCAGAGCTAAGGTGAAAGTGCATAATTGCTCAGATATAATGTTCCTAATTCGGAATATTCCAAGATACGTAATATAGAAGATATTGCAGAAAACTTTTGAGAGGATGGGAAAGGAGACGACAAAGCCATGAGGATGTTTCTAAGTAGAGACCAGATTGAAATATCTGCTTTCACCACAAAGTGGCTTGCCTACTCCTATGCTTTCTTGGTTGTTGTGGAGTTTTTGGATGGTTTGACAACTAAGGTTGGCTTGGATTTAGGGCTTACCGAAACTGGCACGTACTCAAAGGGAGTTTTAGGTTGCTATGGCTTTTGGGGTTTGATGGCTTGGAAATACAGCGTTGTGGCTGCTGTGGGGGCGGTGCTTTTCTTATTTTATTATGGAGTGAAGAGGTATGCTCCTACGCGTATGAAGCATGTAAGTATCATTCTGATTGTTGGCTGCTTAATTGCAGGTATGGCTTCACTTCAGGTTGTAATCAATAATATTGGGCAGATTGAGCTTGCCTTGCATCCTTGGCTGTCTTAGAACTTTTTTCAAAAAAGCCACTGAATCTTAAGTTCAAATACAACACTTGCCACCATCACCTACGGGTTCTCCTCCACAGGCGTCACAAGGTCTGGATGTCATCCTGGATACTAAAAAGGGATATGTTGAAACTGCCTTTCAGCTTAGGGTAAATAACTGAGGAACAAAAGAAAGCAAAGGCTAAAAATACTGTTAAACAATCTCAATTGGGGATTCTTCAGTCAAGCTTTCCGCACATATTTAGATAACGGAAAGAGTGTTTTTCTAATAGTATTGTGTGTTCAGCTTTTAACTTACTAAGTTTTTTAAGCAAGTCAAAAACAATTATGAAACGGTGAGAATTGTGAGGCAAGCATGGTTAACAAAAATCCTGATTTTTATTGTCTTTATGTTCGCTGAAATAGGCGTAGCATTTCTTACAATTGGTAATGTAATCAATTTTTTTGAACTACTTGTTCTCACTTTCATAATTGAGTCGACCTGCATTTATTCAGTAATACGTTATCCAAAGAGAACCAATACTATCAGAGAAGAAGTATAATTAAAACAGCAACCAATTTTTTTTCAGCATCGCATATACTAGTTGCTTCTTTAATCATATTTCCTAAAAATTTTGCTTCGCCTTATAGCTTCTTCCAGGGGGAAGCCTATAAAGTTTACCGCTATCATTTCGCCGACGAGTACTCCTAAAAGACTGATCTCCAGAGGAACCGAAAGTAACACCGAGAGGTATCCTCCAACGATCAAAGCAACAACTACTGTTATCGCAACAGTTCCCAGAAACCGCTGAGCACCCCTCCCCTTACGGCCAATATACCATGCCAAGGTGCAAGCAACAAGATTTGCAGTGGCACCACCAACAATATCAACAATTCCAAGCCCGCCAAAAACATTGGAAACTAGGCAGCCCAAGCTAAGGCCCAGCGCACCTGGGAGCCCAAAAATCATCGCTAACGGCAACATAGCGTCAGCTACTCTTACTTGAACGATTCCAAAACTTATCGGCGCTAAAAAAACAACTCCGACCGCATACAAAGCGGCAAACACAGTGACAACTGCTAATTTTTTAGTATTTAATCTCATTTCATTCAACCCGGGTTTTTTAAGGTAGGTTATATACGGAAACTACCACGTTGCCCCCAAGTAATCTTCACGGAGTATATTAGTTTAACCCCAAACAAAGAGCAGTGTCAGCGGCAGATGTCATTCTTGATCAATAAAATGCGCGATTGTTTGAATAAGATTAGTAATCAGAATTGGGACTTAACAATCTTTATAGTCTTTTCATAGGAACTCTTGATGCATGGAAAAAGCACCAGCGAAGCGAAAAGAAGTCTTTTCCCCCGTTTTTTCGCCGCCCCAAATAGAACTTGGCTTAGGCTCCGAAATCAAAGAAAGACACCTGCGCATCCTTCATGTTGACGATGATGTCTGTTACTTGGAGGTTTCTAAAGAGATTCTGTCGTTGGAAGGCAGTTTCGAAGTTGACACTGCCGAATCTGTCGAGGAAGCTTATAGAAAAATGGAATCCACTTCGTATGATGCGATCGTATCAGATTACGAAATGCACGGGAAAAACGGGCTAGATTTCCTCATGGAGCTCAGAGAGCAAAAAACAGAAATTCCCTTCATACTGTTGACTGGAAAAGGCAGAGAGGAAATAGCTATCAAAGCGCTGAATCTCGGAGCAGACGGGTACGTAAACAAACGGGGAAACCCCGAGACGGTTTACGGCGAACTGACCCATTACCTTCGTCAGAGCGTTGAAAAGAAACAGGCGAAGAAGGCTCTCAGCAACAGCGAGGAACAATTAGAAGCCGTAGTCATGAACGCTCCAATCGGGATTGCCGCTTCACATTCCACCAGCAAACTTTTTGAGACCGTGAACGCTACATTCTGCAAAATACTCGGATACGCGGAAGACGAATTACGAAACTTAACTTTGAGGGAAATTACCCATCCTGAAGACCTCTCCGAAAATGTCGCCAAATTGGAGGATTTGAAAGCAGGAAGAATCTCTACCTTCAGCTTAGAGAAACGTTACATAAGAAAAGATGGAAGCGTAATTTACGGAAAAGTCAACGCGAGCACAGTTCGAGATAAAGACGGCAAAATCTCTCTTTTCATAATGGAACTTGAAGATATCACCGAGCGCAAGAGGGCAGAGCAGGACCTCAAAGAAAGCGAAGAAAAGTACAGAACGCTGTTCGAACAAGGCGGCGATTACAACCTAATCTTGGAGGTCCAATCAACAGGAGTCCCCATAATCTTCGACGCCAACACAGCCGCACTGCAAATTCACGGCTACACCCGAGAAGAAATCATCGGCAAACCCATCACATTTCTAGATGAAGAAAGCGGCAACGAACTGATAATGAACCGAGTGAACAAGCTTCTAAACAATGAAAAATTAACGTTCGAGGCAAAGCATCGGCGCAAAGACGGCTCAACATTCGACGCCGAAGTCTCAATCAAGAAAGTAAAAGTTGGTTCAAAGAATTTTTTGGTATCAGTTGAACGTGACGTCACCGAACGCAAGAAAATGGAAGAAAAAGTCCGTGAAGACCAAGACATGCTTGAGGCACTGACTCAAAGCATAGGCGCGGGCTTTGTAATAATCAGCAAAGACTATCATATAATATACGCGAACAACTTTATCCGTGAGTACAAGGGAGATTCAATTGGAAAAGTGTGCTACACCGTCCTGAATACTCTGAACTCGCCCTGCCTAGATTGCGGTGTTGCAAAAATCTTCGCTGGAAAAACTGAAGTAGATTCACACGAATACTTCTCCACAACACTTGAAGGCCGGCCCTATTGGGTTGAAATCGTCGCTTCCCCAATCAGAAACAAAGACGGAAATATCATAGCAGCCTCAGAGATTGTTGTGGACATAACTGAGAAAAAACAAAGAGAAAAAGAGCTCAGGGAAAGTCGGGAAGAATTCAAGGCCTTGTTTAATTCAAACCCCCAAGCGGTTGCATACTCTGACGAAAACTTCTGCGTTATCAGCATTAACCCCAAATTCACTGAAGTCTTCGGGTTCACGCCAGAAGAGGTCCGCGGCAAAAACCTGATCGATATTCTTGTTCCCGAAGAACTAAAACGGGAAATGCAGAACAACATCGAAAAAAGCGGTAGCCACGCAGTGAGTTTTCAATCAAAGACAAAACGCAAAGACGGTTTGACGCTGCAGGTGTTTGTCTCTTTGGCCTCCGTTTCGGTCGGTGACAAAAGAATCGGAAGCGTGACTGTTTACAAAGACATGACGGATGAAGTCGCCGCAGAGGAGAACGTTGAAGCAGCACTCAGCCACTCAGAAATGCTTAACGAAAAGCTCAGCGTAATCGGAAGCTTTACTCGGCACGATGTCCGCAACAAATTGATGGCCATCGAGGGGAATGCCTACCTAGCCAAGAAGCACGCAGGCAGCGACCCGAAAATAAACCAATATCTAAATCAGATCAGCCAAGCAGTCACAAACATTACCCGCATACTCGAGTTCGCCAAAAACTACGAATCCCTAGGAAGCGAGCAACGCACCCAGACAGACGTGGGAAAAGCGATCGACCAAGCAGCCTCTCTCTTCAGCGAATTCAAAGGCGCCAAAATAACTAACGAATGCAAAGGCTTCAACGTACTGGCTGACTCTATGTTGACAACCGTGTTCCACAACCTAATCGACAACTCGCTCAAATACGGCAAAAACCTAACCCAGATAAAAGTCTATCACCGCAAAGAAAAAGACGGATCCGAAAGAATCATCTACGAAGACGACGGCGGAGGCATAGATGAAGAAGCCAAAAAGCACTTGTTTGTAAAAGGCTTCGGACACGGCACCGGCTATGGCCTATACCTGATAAAAAGAACCTGCGACATCTACGGATGGACAGTCAAAGAAACAGGCGACCCCGGAAAAGGCGCAAGATTCGAATTCGACATACCTGCGAAACGATAGACCAAAAGGGTTCTCTAAAGGTGTTACGCGTGAATTGAGCGCTTTGCCTGAATTCGATTATGCGAATGACGATTGTGATCTGCAATAGATAAGAAGTTAAGGCGCTATTAACTTCACTTTGCACTGGTAAACTGATTATAATTCTGCTCACGTCGGATTATACTCCAGTAATACCCTTAAATAACTTGAAGAGAATGCAGAGTTAGTTGAATTAGGGAAAAAAATGACCGCAAACTATCTTTTCATAGTCAGGCACGGAGAAACCGAAGCCAACGAAAGAGGAATAGAGGCAGGTCCATTGGATTACCCCTTGACTAAGGAGGGAGTGAAAGAGGTCTCATTCATCGCCAAAACACTTTCGAAAGTAAAGATAACCGCTGTTTACAGTAGTCCAATATTTCGCGCCCAAGAAACCGCAAAAATTCTGGCGCGTCCTCACAAGTTGAATGTAAAAACCCTTGAGGAACTGACCGAAGCGAAAATCAAACCCGAATTCGTCGGTAAGGAGGGACGACATCACGTGTTGACGAACCCTGAAGCCTTCACAGAGACGAACAACGATCTAATAGAGCGAACGGGCAAGGCTATTGAAATCATCAAAAAGGAAGCTGAAGGAAACGTAATATTAGTTTCCCATGGCGATGTAATAACAGCCATGCTTGAAGGTGTAGTTGAAAGAAAAGTCAGTACCCAGAAATACTACGTTCTCCATCCTAATCCTGCATCACTAAGTATCGTCGAAATCAAGGATAAGCCGTTCCTTGTCATGTACAATTATTATCGTAAGATGTTTGCGGATTACTAATTATCGATTTAAAAATTCCAGAGAAAGTCAGCTTAAACATACTAATTATGAAAACAGGAAAATTTTTTTGCAGCTTAATTAAGAAAAAGGCGAGTTGGCTGTTTAAATCTTTAAATAAACACTTGCAACATCAATCAATAGGTGTGGACAGTGACGAAGAAAAAATCTGAAGAACCAAACGCTCATGATGTATGCGTAAGAACTATTGCTGAAGACCTCAAAAAAGACAACTGGCTGGTAAAGGCGAACACTCAAGGCTGGGAAAAACCTTCCGAGATCAGCGGTGTCATTCCAGATATTATGGCACACAAGGGTTGCCTAAAAAGAATTTGCCAAATAGTAAGCGAGAAAGATTTTGAGGGCGACAAAACACAATACAGAGATTTTAAAAACTACTGCAGAGAATACGACTTTCAATTATACGTAATAGGCAAAAACGGAAAACCCAACCCAATCGACCCAGAAACCTTAACAAAAAAATAAAAACAACGGAAAAAAAGAAGCTATTTACGGGAATTTTTAAACTACGTATTGGATTGGGGCTATGGCAAACTGCATGGTTTCCGCGGGTTCTATATGCGCGTGGTCAAAAAGCCATTCGGAAAGCTTTCTGCATTCGTTGGGTTTACAGGAGAAACTTTTTGCCTTTGCATCCCACTTATGGCAGGCAGAGCAGGGAATTTCCGAATTGTCGCTCATAGCAATCCTGAATATGTCAGTCTAGAATTGATTTATCCGTTATGAAGTAGCAATTAAGAGCGACTGTACAGATTCAAACCCTCAGACCTAAAGAACTGATCCGCGAAACGACCCCATTTGCTTGGTTATCGTTTGAACCTAAAAATAAAAACGAACAACTTTTTTCCTTTTCTGACTTGGCTTTTTCTTACTCGAACACTTTAATAAAAACATGCACAGTAAATAACTGACAGGAAGGTATAATTTTTGCAGCCAAATCAAGAAAAAAAACCAAACAGATTGATTAATGAAAAAAGCCTCTATCTTCTCCAGCACGCTTACAACCCAGTAGACTGGTTTCCGTGGGGTCAAGAAGCCATAGATAAAGCTAAAGCTGAAGACAAACCGATTTTCATCAGCATAGGCTACTCAAGTTGCCACTGGTGCCACGTCATGGAGGAGGAATGCTTCAGCGATCAGGAAGTCGCGGACCTGCTAAACCGATCGTTTGTTTGCATTAAGGTTGACCGTGAAGAAAGGCCCGACTTAGACGCTGCATACATGGCTGTCTGTCAAGCTATGGGCAGAAACTGCGGCTGGCCACTCAACATACTCATGACGCCCAAACTTAACCCGTTTTTCGCCGCAAGCTACATACCAAAACATAGCCGCGCCGGATTAGTTGGCATGTTGGATCTTGTTCCTCAAGTCATGCAAATATGGAAACTGCAACGCTCGCAATTTGAAATTGTGGGAGCGGACATAAAGAGCCGCATAGAAGTAATGGAAAAAAGAGCACCTCAAAAAGAACTAGGCAAAGAAGTCCTGCGAGACGCCTATGATCGCTTAACACTGGACTTTGACAACGAAAATGGCGGCTTCGGTACAGCACCTAAATTTCCAAGGTCCCACACGCTCCTATTCCTGCTGCACTATTATGCGGAAACAGACCAAAAAAACGCTCTATTCATGGTGGAAAAAACGCTAACGCAAATGCGTTTAGGCGGCATATTCGACCAGCTAGGCTTTGGTTTCCACCGATACAGCACCGACGAAAAATGGTTGGTTCCTCACTTTGAAAAAATGCTCTACGACCAAGCATTAATAACAATAGCTTACACAGAAGCTTTTCAGGCAACAGGCGCTAGACGCTATGCACTCGCTGCCAAAGAAACCTTGGACTACACCCTGCGCGATTTAGCGGCGCCACAAGGAGGATTTTACTCAGCCCAGGATGCGGACACAGAAGGCGAAGAAGGCAAATTCTACCTCTGGACCATAGACGAAGTGCTCGATACGCTGCCTCCCGCCGACGCTGAATTGGCCGTCCACATTTACGGGCTAAAGCCAGAAGGCAACTTTATTGAGGCTTCTGGGCACCCAAACGGCAAAAACATACTCCACATCGCCGAACCCTTAGAGGAACTTGCGCCATACAAGGGCTTAACTCTGCAAGAACTCATCGACCGTCTGCACAGTATAAGAGAGGCGCTTTTTGAGGCAAGAAAAAAACGGGTGTCTCCGGCAATAGATGATAAAGTGTTAACTGATTGGAATGGCTTAATGATTGCAGCCTTGGCAAAAGCAGGTAGCGTTTTCAACGAAGCGAAGTACATTGAAACTGCAAAGAAAACTGCTGACTTCATTCTAAACCAAATGCGCGGCAAAGATGGCGGGCTCTATCACCGCTACACAAAAGACGAAGCAGCCGTGGAAGGCTTCCTAGACGACTATGCCTTCTTCATATACGGTTTAATCGAGCTCTATGAGGCAACCTTCGAAGACAAGTATATCCAAGCCGCATCCGCTTTAACGAAGACTATGGTGACTAAGTTTTGGGACGATAAAAACGGAGGTTTCTACCAAACAAAAAACAGCGAAGCCGCCATGCCAAAAATCAAGCAACTCTATGACGGTGCAACTCCATCAGGCAACTCAGTCGCGTTACTGGATCTGCTGTGGCTAAGTCGCTTAACAGACGAACCCTCATTCAACAAATTGGCAGTCCAAATGACCAGAACATTTGCACAAGAAATAGAGGGCGCGCCTGAAGCGTACACGTTTTTCCTTTCGGCAGCTGAATTTCTAATAGGCTCATCCTACAGCGTGACCTTAGTAGGGGATTTAAAGGAAAAAGACACATCAGAAATGCTGAATGCACTGAGGAAGCACTACCTGCCAACCACAGTTATTGCGTTTAAGCATCCGAGCCAAGCAGGTTTAAGTTACCAGCAAATCGAGGGCAAAGCAACCGCTTACGTCTGCCAAAACCAAACATGCCTCCCGCCGACTAACAGCCTTATAGTGATGCTTGAGCAACTCGGGGTAAACAAGAAAAGCATTAAGCCTTGAAGGACAGTGCTTTTCTTTAGGAGTAACTGTTGAAGGGCATATACGTACTGATCGTCAAAATAAACAAAACAATCAGCGTAAACATCGGTGCCTTAGGCTTGCTGGTCTTCCCAGAGGGCTTGTATGCTTATGTAGGTTCAGCACAAAACAACCTGGAGCTAAGAGTGAAGAGGCACCAAAGCAAAGACAAACCCCTGTTCTGGCACATTGACTACCTGCTAAACAACGAGGCGGCAGAGGTAATCGGCGTCTACTTTACGCAGGGCGACAAAGCAAAAGAATGCAAAATCGCACGCCTACTGGAGGAGAACGCTGAGCCTATTGCTGGTTTCGGATGCTCAGACTGCCACTGCGAAAGCCATCTTTTCCATGCTGAAAGCTTCGGTTTCCTTGAAAAATACATGCAACCGTTAACGATGCAAAACAGTTTTAATGGAAGAAGGTAAAAACACCAAGTATTGTTTATATATTACTCTTGGTTGATAAAATGATGTTGTAATTAATGTAAATTGGTTTGGAAAAGGAAGTTGATTTGAATGCCTACATGTCCCTATTGTGGTGCGACCGTTCCTGACGGCGCAATTGCTTGTGGTAAGTGCGGAGCTTCATTGGTTTCTTCACAGCCACAGACGTCTACACCGTTTCAGTCTCAACCGGATTCATCTGACCAATCTTCGGGTTCTAGTTCTACTTCTTGGTCAGGCGGAGGTTATGATACGGAATCGTCAAATCGGCTCCAAAAAGCTTTGAAAAGAAACGAGCAATTGAGCCGCATAGTCATTGGTTTATCGGTGCTTGCGGTCATTTTGGCTATTTTGGATTTTATTATTTGATGCGGAAAAATGGAGAAATGAAAAATGGAAGATACGGTTAAAAGATTAGAAGCTACAAATAAGCTACTCATTGGCGCAGTCATTGCCTTGGTTATTGTTATTATAATTCTTATTATATAGCCAGACATTGCTGTGCTGAGAACAACCGCTGCTGTCTACAAAAAGCTAGCTTTGGAATTAGTCGTCCGAAAAACTTGGTGTTAGTTGGGCTTGGCCGCTTTATGGGTATGAAAAACTCTACTTTCAATTTTGCTAGAGAAGTTCAGTTGCTAAATTGATACCCTATCCCGCCTGACCGGTCTAAATTTTGTCTAGCTTGAATTCTTTGTGGATGGCTCGGACTACCGCTGCGCCGTCTTTTTCTTTGACAACGAATGAAATGTTTAGTTCTGAGCTGCCTTGTGCAATCATGCGGATGTTTATGCCTTTTTTGGCGACTGTGGTGAATATTTTTGAGGCTACGCCTAAGGTTCCTTTCATGTTGGCTCCAATAACAGCTATTACGACAACGTCGTCTTCTGCTGTGACTTCGCTGACTAAGCCGCTTCTGTCTAACAGTGCAATTTCAAGGTTGCTAATGGCCCTGCCCAAAAGCCCACGGCGGATAATCATTGAAATGTTAGCTTCCGAAGCAGCGGTGGAAATCATCATAACGTTGATGTTGTTTTTGCCTAAAACATCAAACACTTTAGCGTAGCTTCCAGGCGCGCCCACCATTCCTGCACCATTAACGTTTAACATGGCAACCTCTTTTATCATCGCTACAGCTTTCACAACTTCCGTTGCTTTAGCGTAGGGTTCTTTGGTTATTAATGTGCCAGGATTTTCTGGGTGGAAAACGTTGCGTATCCTCACTGGGATGTTTTCTTTGATTACTGGTTCTAAAGCGCGTGGATGCATGGCTTTTGCACCAAAAATTGCCATTTCTGTAGCTTCTTGATAGCTGAGTTGTGGCAACATTTTGGCTGAGGGAACTATTTTTGGATCCGTAGTCATTATGCCGTCCACATCTGTCCATATCCAGATTTCGTCAACGCCTAATGCGACACCTAAGATGGTAGCTGTATAATCGGAGCCGCCGCGCCCCACCGTGGTCACTATTCCATCCTGGTTAGCAGCGATGTACCCGGTTACAACTGGGATTACGCCTTTCTCAATCAGCGGCGCGAGCCTTTCGTGGATTAAGTGGGTGGTGAAGTTCATGAGCGGGTCTGCTTCGCCAAAGTTTGAGTCCGTCACTATGCCTGCTTCTTTGCCTGTGAACCATTGCGTTTCGAACTTGAGGTCTTTTATGGCGCCCCAAACGATGGGGGTAGATAATCGTTCGCCAAAGGATAACACGTAATCTTTAGATTTAGGCGTAAGCTCGCCGACATAGCATATGCCTGTTAGCACCTTCTCCAGTTCAGCGATGGTCTTCTCGGTGATTTGCATTACTTCCCTTTGTATTTGCTTGCTGGTTATAGCCGTTGAAATCACTGCCAAATGATTACCCAACAGCTCTTCAGTGAACGCTTGAATGTGTTTTTCATCGCTTTTTTTGGCTTGCTCAGCAATCTCTAAGAGCTCATTTGTGACACCTGCTAACGCCGAAACCACCACAGCAACTCTGCAATCATTTTTGGCACTTAGGGTAACTAAATCGGCTACATGACGGATGTTTTCGCCTGTGGCTACGCTGGTTCCGCCGAACTTCATCACTATTTTCTTCATTTGTTAGTACTCCGAGCTATTGTTTAGCAGTCGATTTGCTAACTTATGTCTTATATCTAAGAGGTCTCTTAAAACTGCACTGGCAGTCTCCATTCCACCAGCGCCCCGACCGACAACTGTCTCTTCGCCAGCAAATTCTGAAACGAAAGTTACTGCGTTAAGAACGCCGCTTACGCATAACGGGTTATTTTTTGCTATTTCCATTGGTTTGACGGTTGGTTTGTCGTCGTTGATCGATCCGATAAGCTTGATTGTATTACCTCTCTTCGCAGCTTCATCAAGCGCCTGCAAGGACACGTCACGAATTCCCTTTATGTCCACGTTTTTAAGCGTTAATTTCTTGTTCATTATCCAGTTCGCCATTATGACTATTTTGCAGGCTGTATCTAGCCCGTCAACATCCATGGAAGGATTAGTTTCCGCATAACCCAGTTTCTGGGCACTTGAAAGTGCTTGCTGAAAAGTCACGTGATTCTGGTCCATTTCTGTAAGAATGTAGTTGGTGGTACCGTTTAGTATGCCTCGTATAGCAAGTATTTTGTCGCCTGCAAGACATTTCTTGGCGAACTCAAGCATGGGTGTTCCACCGCCGACGGTACCGCTGAACCGCAGGTAAACCTGGTTATAATCAGCTAACTCTGTCAGGGCAGGCATGGCTAAGGCTAGGGGTCCTTTGTTGGTGGTGACCACGTGCTTTCCTGTTTTGAATGCTTTAGTAATGTGCGATAATGCTGGTTCACCGTTCTTCACGTTGGTGGGTGTGGCTTCTACCACCACTTCCGCTTCAACCGACTCAATAACGTCCAACGCAGACAATTTAGGGTGACCAAACTCTGCATCTTCTGACACTGAACCCTTTTTCTTCAGCGCCTCCAACTTCGCTAGGCTTAAGCCTCTTGGGTTTATGGCTGCACCATTTTTATCGACGACCGCGACGATTTTTGGGTTAAAACCGTAATCCTTAACGTTTTCGTCATGTCTACGCTGCAGAATGCTGGTTAAGCCCTGCCCCACTACGCCGTAGCCGATCAGGATAATCCTCATCTTCATGTCTCACCTTGCGAGAATGACTCTTTGCGCTTTTAAGCCCAAAGCCTGCTCTATAGCGGATATGTCAGCATCAACCTCTATTGGTTTTTCACATTGCTTGATTGCCGTGTCCGGATCTTTGAGCCCGTGACCCGTGGTTACGCAGACTACTCGTTCATCCTTGCTGATAACGCCGTTCTTAACAAGCTTCATCAGTCCAGCAATGGAAGATGCACTCGCAGGTTCCACAAAAATGCCCTCAATTCGTGCAAGCAATTTCTGTGCATCTAAAATTTCTTCATCGGTGACAGTTTCAGCTGTTCCATGTGATTCGCGGATGGCGTTTACGGCTTTTTTCCAGCTTACTGGAGCGCCGATTCGGATGGCTGTGGCGATGGTTTCAGGTTTCTCGACGGGGATGATTTGGTTGCTGTTAGTTTTGATTGCTTGCGCTATGGGTGCGGAGCCTGCGGCTTGTATGCCTGTCATTTTTGGCAGTGTTTTTATGAAGCCGAGTTTGTAAAATTCGGTTAAGCCTTTCCAGATGGCGCTTATGTTCCCAGCGTTGCCAACGGGGACGATGATTCTGTCGGGTGCCTCATTGTTTAGTTGTTCGCAAATTTCGTAACCCAAAGATTTCTGTCCTTCAATACGAAACGGGTTAATCGAATTAAGAAGGTAAATACTTTTGTGCTTCTCAGCCAGTTTAAGCACGAATTCTAAGGCTTGATCAAAGTTGCCGCGGACCTGCAAAACTTTGGCGCCGTGAATCATCGCTTGCGCCAATTTTCCATAAGCAATTTTACCTGAAGGAATAAGGACAGTGCATTTTATTCCTGCCCTTGCAGCGTAAGCGGCTAAGCTTGCGGAAGTGTTGCCTGTTGAAGCGCAGATTACATGCCTTGCGCCTAGCTCAACGGCTTTTGTGACGCCCACGGTCATGCCTCGGTCTTTGAAGCTACCTGTGGGGTTTTCGCCTTCATTCTTTATGTACAGTTGTTTTAGTCCTAATTCGTCGCCTAAGCGTTGGGAACGGTGCAGCCCCGTGCCGCCTTCGTTTAGCGTGATTATATGTGCGGCTTCGTGGATGGGCATGAAGTCGCGGTATCGCCAAACGGATAAGGGCTTTGTTTTCCAGTCGCTGCTTTTGAGGGTTTCGGCTAACTCTTTAAAATCGAATTTTATTTCAAGGATGTCTCCGCATTTCTTGCAGAAATAAATAATCTCATCAATACCATATTTTGCTTTGCAGTTTATGCATTCTTGATGTGTCATGATTTCATCTTCATTGGATAAACGCCTTTTCATGGCATGGTGGCGCAGGCTGTAGCTGAAATATCATCTGTGGCATTATTAATTTTGTTGTTCCCATAGCACTTCTTAACCTACCATACTAGATAAAACCTCATAGGTTTTTAGACTGTCTTTTTTCTCAATCACAATTATAGTTTCCGTCCAACAGGAAATGAACTCAATAATGTTCACGTTCTGTTCTGCCAGCAATGTGGCTAGGAACGCGACAACTCCCGGTATTACCTCCAGTTCCTCAGGTGAATGGACAACGATCATGGTGCAATTATCATGTTTAACGAGAGTACTTATGCGTTCAGGCAAATCGCTCCTGTCAAGCAGGTAAACGAATTTATCCATTAAATCAACTTTCATACCAGTTTTCGAGCTAAGTTCTTTACCTGTAATCATGACGGATTTTCGGTCATAAACGGCTATGCTGCTTCGTTTGAGGAGTTGGAGCACTTTTTCTTCTCTTTTCTGCTTGTGCTTTTGCAGTTCTTCTGAATAACGGCGTAAGGCGGCTTTTATGGCACTTATGTCATCGGTTTTCAAATCTTTTTGTATTTGTCTTGATAACTCGCTTAGGTTTACTATGCCTTTTTCTAGAGCTTCCAGCAGGTATGGTTTGTTCCGCAGGTGGTTTCTTACGTTTTGAGCTATTGTCATAATAGCTACTGAATGTATCAAATGGCACATTTAAATTTTATTAAGTAACAAAAAAGTCACAATGTTTAAGAATACAGCATTGAAGGTTAGGGGAATAATTCACAGCAAAAAATGGGGGAGCAAAAAAATAACCGAAAAAATCGTGTTAGCATACTCAGGCGGATTAGACACATCCGTATTAATCAAGTACCTCCAAGAAAAATACAACGCACAGGTAATAACCGTAACCGTAGATGTTGGTCAACAAGAAGACCTCAAAGCGGCTGAGGAAAAAGCCAAAAAACTCGGAGTTATCAAACATTTTTCAATCGATGCAAAAGAAGAATTTGCAAAAGACTACATTTTCCCCGCCATAAAAGCCAACGCTCTGTACGAGGGGAAGTATCCGATAAGCACAAGCCTTTCACGTCCACTAATCGCGTCAAAGATGGTTGAAGTTGCAGAAAAAGAAGGCGCCACAGCCCTAGCGCACGGCTGCACAGGAAGAGGCAACGACCAGGTACGCTTTGACGTGACACTTGGCTCCTTAGCACCAGACAAAAAAATTATTGCTCCAGTACGCGAGTGGGGAATGACACGCGAAGAAGAAATCGCTTACGCAAAAACCAAAGGCATCCCCGTCTCTGATGCAGCCAAAAAGTACAGCATAGACGCCAGCGTTTGGGGAAGAGCAATCGAATGCGGACTGCTTGAGGATGCAAGCCAGGCGCCGCCTGAAGACGCTTACGAATGGACGGTTTCAGCTGAAAAAGCGCCAAATACGCCAGCATTGGTTACCATAAAATTTGAATGTGGAGTGCCAGTAGCCGTTAACAACGAAAGCATGAAGCCTCTTGAACTTATAGAAACGATGAATAAAATCGCTGGCAAACATGGCGTTGGACGAATAGACCATATTGAAGACCGCTTAGTGGGAATAAAATCAAGGGAAGTTTACGAGTGCCCAGCAGCCACAGTAATTTTGGAAGCTCACAAGGACCTTGAAAAAATGGTGATGACACGGCACCAGGTCCTGTTTAAACAGCAAATCGACGCAGAGTGGGTTTTCTTAGCTTATGCTGGTTTATGGGTTGACCCACTAAAAGATGACCTTGACGCTTTCATCAACAAGTCCCAAGAAAACGTCACTGGAGAAGTCAAACTTAAACTCTACAAAGGTGGTATGCAAGTTGTCGGGCGCTCATCGCCGATGTCGCTTTATGACAAGAACTTGGCAAATTATAACATCAAAACTTCGTTCAATCAGTCTTCCTCTAAAGGCTTCATTGAACTGTGGGGACTCCAGACAAGAATGTACAATGCCCTCAAAAAGTCGGGCAAAAAAGCGGCTGAGAAAAACAAGAAAGCCTAAGTGAATGGTGAGTAAGCTGGAGGGTGAGTAAATGTCAAAGATACTGCATGGCGGACGGCTAAAGTCCGTGCGTGAAGATGTTGCCAAGTTTACTTCTTCACGAAAAGATGACGAGCGCTTAGCCAAGGCTGTAGTTGACATCAACAAAGCCCACGTTGTAATGCTGATGGAGCAGAAAATAATACAGTGGCAAGATGGAGCGAAAATCCTAAAAGCTCTTTCCAAACTGTCCGACGTCAAGCTTGACCCTTCTGCTGAAGACGTTCATATGGCAGTTGAAGAGGCCGTGCTTAAGGAAACTGGACCTGAAGTCGGCGGCAACCTGCACATCGCAAAAAGCAGAAACGACCAGGTCACAACCGCTATCCGTATGCAACTTCGAAATGAACTCGTTGAATTGATGCTTAAGGTTTTGGAGATGCAGGAAAGCCTCCTGGATACAGCCAGCAAACATCTCGACACAGTTATTTTGGAATACACTCACCTGCAAGCTGCACAGCCCGTCACATTTGCACACTACTTGCTTTCGCATGTTCAAGAGTTAAACCGTGATTTAGATAGACTTCGGGGAGCTTATGAACGGGTTAACCTGTGTCCTCTCGGCTCTGGAGCATTGGCGACAACAAGTTTTCCGATAAACCGCAGAAGAACCGCTGAACTTTTAGGTTTCAACGCAGTGTTGGAGAATTCGATTGATGCTGTCGGCAGCCGAGACTTCATACTTGAAACCCAAGCCGCACTGACGTTGCTTGCAGTGAATTTAAGCCGCTTAGCTGAGGATCTGATAATTTGGAGCTCATCAGAGTTCGGCACAATCGAGTTGCCCGACGATTTTACATCAACCAGCAGCATCATGCCGCAAAAAAAGAATCCAGAAGTGCTAGAAGTTATCCGTGCAAGAGCCAGCTATGCGCTCGGCGATTTTGTGGCTTCGGCTGCTGCCCTGAAGAGTCTACCAACAACGTATAATCTTGATTTCCAAGAAGTAACGCCGAAACTTTGGGCTTCAACAGACAACTTAGCCAGTTCACTGAGCATATTCTCACAGCTTGTGCCTAACTTGAAAGTGTCAACAAACATTGAAAGTAAAGCTGGAGCGGGCTTTGTAGGCGCAACGGAACTTGCTAACATGCTTGTGCGCAAATACAATGTTGCTTTCCGAACCTCTCACAAGATAGTTGGCGCTCTTGTCAAGTCGCTCATTGATTCAAAGCAGACTTTAGCGGATGCGACGCCTGAACTCCTGCAAAAGGTAGCTCAGCAAGCGGTTGGAATCAAATTAACAGTAAAGAGACAGGACATGGTTGAATGCACAAATCCACGCAAAATAATTGAAACATATAAAGTACAAGGCGGTCCTTCACCCGCCAAGGTTGAAAGAGCCATCATAGCACTAAAAAAGAACATGGTAAGTTCCAAAAACAACATATCTAAACTCAAACAGAACCTTGCAAACGCAGAAAGCACCCTTAACTCCATAGTAGAATCTTACTCTCTTTCAAACTCTCCATCAAACGTAAGACTTAAAAACCCAAACTTATAGGTAGAATAGGGCTTTGGTCCCACAACATAGCACGTCCAACAAAAATAAAAAAGCGATTCTGCTTCTTGAAGACGGAACGTCTTTTATCGGTAACGGTTTTGGAGCAACAGGAAAAATCTCAGGCGAAGTGGTATTCTCAACTCAAATGGTTGGTTATCCAGAAGCGCTTACTGATCCATCGTATAAAGGTCAAGTTTTAACCCTGACTTACCCGCTTGTAGGCAACTATGGCGTTCCATCAAACGAATTAAACCTGGGTCTTCCGCTCTATTTCGAGTCAGACCACATTCAAGTACAAGGCTTAGTAATTCACGAGTTATGCCATGAACCGTATCATTGGGCGTCAACAAGAACCCTGGACAAGTGGCTATTAGATGAAGGCGTCCCAGGAATATACGGCGTTGACACCAGACGCTTAACAAAGAAACTTAGAACCCACGGTGTCATGCTTGGAATCTTGGAGGTTTTCGATGTAAACGAAGAGCCTAATTTGAATGCCCTCTTAAAGAACGGTGACAACATTGCTGACCCTAACTTTACTGACTTGGTTAAGGAAGTTTCAGTGAAAAAACCAATCAGATACAGCGTGGACGGCAAAAAAACCGTTGTCTTACTTGACTGCGGAGCCAAATACAGCATCATCCGCAACCTGCTTAAACGAGGCATAAACGTTGTACGCGTGCCCTATGACACTTCAGCCAGTGAAGTAATGGCTTACAATCCTGACGGTGTCTTCTTAAGCAACGGCCCAGGCGACCCCAAAAAATGCGTAAAAACAATCGAGTGTGTCCGCGAAGTAGTTGATAAGGTTCCATTTATGGGCATTTGCCTTGGCGCCCAAATACTGGCGCTGGCGTTGGGCGGAGACACTTACAAGTTAAAGTTTGGTCACCGAGCCCAAAACCAGCCAGCCCTCGACCTCAACAGCAAACGTTGCTATATTACAACTCAAAATCACGGTTACGCTGTAGACATAGAATCCCTGAAGAAAACCCCGTTGGAAACTTGGTTCATAAACGCCAACGACAAGACCACTGAAGGCATCAAACACAAGAACAAGCCAGTCTTTGCTGTACAATGGCACCCGGAAGCCTCGCCAGGACCATACGATACTGAATTGCTGTTTGATAAGTTTGCAAAGATGTTGGAGGTTACTTAAGCGTGCCAAAATTTGACTGGATAAAGAAAGTGCTGGTTCTTGGCAGCGGCGCCATAAAAATCGGTGAAGCAGCAGAATTTGATTACTCGGGAAGTCAATGCCTTAAGGCTCTGCGGGAAGAGGGCATAGAAACCGTTCTGGTTAATCCTAATATTGCCACTATTCAAACTGACCCGCGGTTGTCGGGAAAAGTGTATCTTCTTCCAGTCACACCTGAATACGTCGAGAAAGTTATTGAAAAAGAACGTCCCGACGGCATCCTGCTGGGTTTCGGTGGACAAACTGCATTAAACTGCGGTTTGGAACTTGAGAAAAAAGGCATCCTGCAAAAGTACAATGTTAAGGTTTTAGGTACACCAGTTCATGCGATAGAGGATACGGGCGACCGTGAACGTTTCCGACAAGCAATGCTCAAAGCAGGCGTGCCTCCATTAAAAAGCAAGTCAGCAACAAGTGTAAAGCAAGCTTTGGAAGTTGCTGACGAGATTGGTTATCCAATCATAATTAGAGTTGCGTATACTCTTGGCGGCAAAGGTGCAGGTGTAGCCCGCAACCCTAAAGAATTAAAGGACATAGCAACCCGTGGTTTAGCCCAAAGCCGAATAAGCCAAATCCTCATTGAAGAGTACGTTGGACACTGGAAAGAGGTCGAATATGAAGTCATGCGGGACTACGCAGACAACTGCTTAACCGTCTGCAACATGGAAAACTTCGATCCTATGGGTGTCCACACTGGAGACTCGATAGTTGTAGCTCCCTCGCAAACCCTATCAAATCGTGAATATCACCTGATTCGTTCAACTTCACTAAACGCTATACGCAGCTTAGGCATTGTTGGCGAATGTAACATCCAATGGGCATTGAATGCGAAATCAGAAGAGTACCGTGTAATTGAAGTTAATTCACGCATGTCCCGAAGCTCGGCTCTCGCAAGCAAAGTAACCGGTTACCCCTTAGCTTACATAGCAACAAAACTAACGTTGGGCTATTTGCTTCCCGAACTAATAAACAAAGTAACAGAAGTCACCACAGCATGCTTTGAACCAGCCTTAGACTACATAACCGTGAAAATTCCACGTTGGGACCTACAGAAATTCAAAAACGCCGACCGCCACGTCGGTCCGCAGATGCGTTCAGTTGGGGAAGTGATGGCTATTGGACGCTGCTTTGAAGAGGCATTGCAGAAAGCCGTGCGCATGTTGGATACTGGCAAGATAGGTTTAGTTTGTAACCCTGAAGATTCAGAGCCTGAGCCTGAAGAGCGAATACGTGATGTGCTTGCGAACCCGACTGACGAAAGGCTCTACACGATTGTTAAAGCGTTAAAAATGGGTATACCCATCGCGGAAATCTACCGCTTAAGCGGTGTTGATCCATTCTTCCTGCACAAGATTCAAAATATCATTAACATGGAAGCAGATCTGCGGCAGCTAAGCCTTGCAGATGCCTCGGCAGTGGAAGTCGTTCGTGAGGCCAAACGTATAGGCTTCTCAGATGAGCAAATCGCTAAGTGCCAATGCACCAATGAATCTACAATTAGAGCATTTAGAAAAAGTGCAAACGTTCTGCCAGTAGTTAAGCAGATAGATACGTTGGCGGCTGAATGGCCAGCGAAAACAAACTATCTCTACATGACTTACGGTGGAGACGAAGATGACATTGAATTAACAAATAACAAAAGCAAAGTTATCGTGTTAGGCGCAGGTGTCTTCAGAATAGGCTCAAGCGTGGAGTTTGACTGGTGCGGCGTCAACACAATTTGGGCTTTAAAGAAGAACGGTATTCAAGAAGCAATAATGGTTAACTACAACCCAGAAACAGTCTCCACTGACTACGATGTTTCTGACAAACTGTACTTTGAAGAGCTTTCAATTGAACGGATTTTGGATATTTACGAGAAGGAGAACCCCTTAGGCGTTATCACCAGCGTCGGCGGCCAAATTCCAAACAATTTAGCCATGAAGCTCTCTAACGCGGGAGTCAAACTGCTAGGTACTTCCGCTGAAAACGTTGATTTGGCTGAAGACCGCTCAAAGTTTAGCGCACTTTTAGACCAGTTGGAAATTTCTCAGCCTAGCTGGAGCAAACTTCTCTCCATCGCTGATGCAAAACGGTTTGCAGAAAAAATCGGTTACCCAGTTATTGTACGCCCAAGTTATGTGCTATCTGGTTCAGCGATGCGTGTAGCTTACAACGAGACATCACTTGAGAATTTCCTTAACTTAGCTGCGAAGGTTTCACCTGATCACCCGGTAGTTATAAGCAAATTCATTAATCGTGCCAAAGAAGTTGAGGTAGACGGCGTTTCTGACGGCGAAACCGTTTTGATTGGCGCTATAATGGAGCATGTTGAAAACGCTGGCGTGCACAGCGGCGACGCAACCATGACCATCCCGCCTCAAGCATTAAAGGTTGAGGTTCAAGAGAAGATTGAGGATTGCACACTAAGAATAGTTAGAGCTCTCAACATTCACGGACCTTACAATATCCAATACCTTGTTAAAGATGACGTAGTTAACGTCATTGAATGCAATCTGCGGGCATCACGTTCAATGCCGTTTGTCAGCAAAACACGCGGAATAAACCTCATTGACCTCGCCACTTTGGCCATGCTAGGCAAGAAAATTGACGGCATTAAACTGTCACCGATGACTATTGCACCTCACGTTGGTGTTAAGGTTCCGCAGTTCAGCTTTATGCGCTTGAGCGGCGCTGACCCAGTTCTCGGAGTTGAAATGCTCAGCACTGGTGAAGTAGCATGTTTAGGCGAAAACTTCTCAGACGCCTTCTCAAAGGCATTACAGTCTGCAGAATTCAACATTCCGCCAAAAGACGGTACAGTATTCATAAGTGTCGGCGGCGATGAAGAACGGAAAAAACGGGTTGTGCCGATAGCTAAGGCTTTTGCTGATATGGGTTTCAAAATCTACGCAACTGCACACACCGCTAAGGTGCTCAATGAAGCGGGCGTTAATGCTACTATGCTCTACAAGGTTAAGGAAGCTCAAGCTAACCCTAACATTCTGGATTACTTGCAGGAACGCAAAATCGACTTAGTGATTAACGTGCCCATAGCTAATAGGCAGAATAATTTCTCAGACATTTTAACCGACGGCTACATCATCCGACGCCAAGCAGTAGAATTCAACGTGCCAGTCATAACGAACTTGCAGTTAGCCTCCGCACTTGTGGACGTGTTAAAGCAGAAAGGCCAAAACGGCACCTCGATCCGTTCATTAAACGAATACATGGATGACTTGCCCTGGAAACTCTGGTAGCTCTTAAACAACGTAAACTGTGCGAATGATCAGGATCTTTTTGTAAGTTGTTTGCGATTTGATAATTTAGTGAGTACCTAATGAACTTCTAACCGACGAATATGTTCAATAGGAACAACCCTTCATAGACTCAAGTTCTTCAATAAGGTGTAATATCTATTTTATCCCACTCAAAGCCGACAGATATTTGATATCCACTGGTTCTAAGATTTGAGAGAAGGTGGCGCAAATCAGTTATCGTTTCTCCCTCTTTACCCTTTTCACAGATCAGAACTGCAATGATATTATAAGTGCCGTAACATTTCCAAAGAAGCTTGACTTGTGGCTGTTGCTTGAGAGCTTCAATGACTTTTTCCGTGTCATCGTAAGCCGCCTCCATGCCTACGCTAATCGCGGAGGGGTTGAGGATTTTATAGTTGGGTATTGCCATAATTTTCTTTTCAATGACATTGCTTTTTTCCAGCCGTTCTATTCTTCTGTAGACCGTTCCCCTCGTCACATTTAGGGTTTTAGCCAAATCGTCATAAGAAGAGATTCCTGAGCAAATTTCATGAAGAATCTTCTTGTCCAATTCATCTAAAACGACTGACAAAGTGATACCTCATATACCTGCGTATACTTAAGTTGCTTAAAAAATGTTGCTTTTTTACCCTTACCCTGTTTTAATGGAGTATCGGAAAATTATGAAATCAGTCATTTATGTGATACTTATGTTCCATAAAAAGCCTAAAAAAAATAGTTTTGTATCACGCGATAAATATTTATTGTACATTCATGCTTATGTTCCCCGAATAGGCGGCGTCGAACGAAAAAAAACCCACAAGTAAAACATAGTTTCTTCTCTGAACACAAAGTATTCAACGAAGAGAAGGGAAAGATTCCGGCGGATGATTTTGTCCAACAGCGATCTTTACATATTTTGCATGTTGATGATGATGTTTCTTTCCTGCGAGTTTCGAAGTTGATTTTGGAGTTAGAAAACAAGTTTGAGGTTGACACAGCAACCTCGGTTGATGAAGCTTTCTGCAAACTGGAAACGCAACCTTATGATGCTGTTGTCTCCGACTACGACATGCCCATAAAAGATGGTTTAGATTTTTTGAAGGAACTCAGGGAACAAAAAAACAACATTACATTCATCATTTTCACAGGCAGAGGCAGAGAAGAAGTGGCGATCAGAGCATTAAACCTAGGCGCGGATCACTACATCAACAAGAGCGGATCTCCTGAAGCCGTTTACAGCGAATTGGCAGATGCAATACGCAAGATTGTTGAGCGCAAGAAGGAAGCGCGCTCATTAAGGTGGAAATAGCATGCCGCGTAAAGGTTATCGAACGATATGCGTCGCAGATGACGTCTACAGTGACATCCAGAAAAAAGCCAAGGAAATCAACTGCAGCATACCCGAATACATCAAACATCTAATTGAAAAGGAAACTACGGCAAAAGGGAGAAAATAATTGTTAAAGATTTTAAATATTCTGTTTTGCAACGTAGCACTTTATAATTCGCAAAAGATGCAAAGAAAAAAGAGGCCAAGCAGAATTGCCTGCTGAAGTTATACAGTCTAACGGGCACGTCGCTGAGGTCCGTTTCATCTGCGACTACTGTGGCGGAGCAATCGGAACCCAATTGATGCTGGAAACCCAAGTTGAAGCAAAAAAGAGCACAAAAATAGTTTGCCAACACTGCAAAGAAGCCGCAGACTTCCAGAAGAAAAAGAACTCTGCCTTTATGAAGCACGAAGCGGCCCTTCCGAATTTTAATTTGCTTAAAGAGACGCTGGATTTTGATGCTGACACAAGCGAGGTTCGAGGGGCCAATTCCGATTGGGTTATCATTCGTGGAGGTTTGTTTAGAGACCTTTTTTCGGGGCTGAGCTCCAATTTTGGAAAAGAAGGAAACAAAGATTTGGAAGAAGCCGGAAAAAAATCTGGAAAAAATTTTATCCTCACGATGTTGGAGAGAGACTTCAGTCTGAATGAACTACCAACGATTCTAAGCTTGTTGCTTAATCAGGGCGGGTGGGGCAAAACGGAAATCGAAATAGACTTCGAGAAAAAAACTGCAGTCGTTACCATAGAAAATTGTGTAACAGCCAGACACATTAAAACAAAAGAGCCTAACTGCCATTTTCTCAGAGGATACTTTGAAGGCTTTTTTGAAAAATTGTTCAATGCCCAGACGGAATGTGCGGAAACCCTTTGTATGGCCAGCAGTGGCTCTGCTTGCAAATTCCAGATACAACGACTGAAAAAGTAAATCGGTTCAGGCTATCAATAACTGCGTGCGTAAAAAACGAGTCATTCCGGAGCAGCTTCGGGGTCAAACGATTATGGAACCATAGCAAACTTCTATTTTATCAACCGAACAATTTATGTCACGTTTATTTATGTTATCAGATTAAAAATTGGCTAAACCTGAATTAGCTAATAAATATTCTTTTTTCATAATTTAATTATAAACAAACGACTGAAGGATTTGTACAGTGATTTAAAAAAATTAAAGTGAAAAAAATGACAGAAGAAGCTAAAGAAAAAAAGAACCTTGAGCTGGAAAAACAAATCCAAGCTCTCCAAAAAGAAAACAAGAAACTTCGAACATGGACCGATGAGCTCATTAAGTCACAGGAAAAAGTGCTTCAAGACGCCATCCAAGGAGCAAAGGGCGTTATCGCCACCAACGAAGAGACAATGAAGAAGGGACGAGAAATGGCTGAACTCTCCACTGCCATAGAAAACGTCGCTGTCGGAGTTGCAAAATTAGCACCCGAAACAACCTTAAACATAGAAAAAATTGCTACTGCCGCAAAAAACGTCGGAGACGTTGCAACCAAAGTTGCTGCAAACGCACAAGAAGCCGTCAACGCAAGCACAAAGATGATGGATATGGGAAAACAAGCTGCAAGTGTTTCAGACCAAATGTCAATGGGCATGAAACAGGTCAGCACTGCTTCAGAGCAAGTATCCAACGGCGCGCAAAAACTCGCCGAACTCTCCCAGAACGCTGCGCAAAGCACAGAGTCTTTGAAGAAAGTTATGGATGAAGCGGGCTTAATCGCAAGAGAAACGTCAACTGTTACATGCGAAGCCTTAGCAAAGTCGAAAGAAGTCAATGTCAAAGGACAACAAGGTCTTCAGGCAATCGAAAACATCAAGACCAACATAACTAAAGTTTCGGATGCAGTAACATCTATGGTTAATTCAATCGATCAAGTAGGTCAAATGGCCAATTCCGTTTCCGACATTGCAGGTCAAACAAACATGCTCGCGCTGAACGCTGCCATCGAAGCCGCCAGAGCAGGCGAAGCCGGAAGAGGTTTCGCCGTTGTTGCTGATGCAGTCAAGGGTCTTGCTGGGCAATCAAAAGTTGCTGCAGGATCAGCAATAAACCTTGTAAAAGGAATTAAAGACGCAGGCAACCAAACAAGCACAATTTCTACTCAGTCTCAAGCCGGCGCTACTGAAGGCGCTAACGTAGTTCAGGGTGCTATCAAGGAAGCTGAAGGAATAGCGAAAATAATGGAGAGCATGACGCAAAAAGTCAGCAAACTTACGAGCGGGGTTGAAACTGGATTAGTATCAATAGATATGGTTGACAAGAATATTAAAGAAGTTGCAAGCATCGCCGAGGAGAGTTCTTCCGCCTCTGAAGAGGCTTCATCAGCCGTAGAAGAGCAAACAGCTGCCGCACAGCAAATGTCTGAAATCGCAAAAGATGTCAGCAACACCGCAGAGGGCGTTCAAAAATTGACCCAAACAGTTGTTAGCAGTGCAGACGAAGTGGCAAAATTGGCGGTTGATGTTAGCGGCAACGCAGAAAATGTTGACAAGGCCTCCAAAGAAATAGCATCACAATTCGAAAAAATCAAGTTGATAACTACAACGTTGCGTGAAGGAGCCTTAGCCACCGTTAAAGCGGCAGAAAATACCAACGTAAGCACTCAACAACTTGTCGAAAAACGAACACAAATACTCAATGAACTACACCAGAAATACAAACTCCAAAACGAAGCAGGAGAGCAATAAGTCTCCTGCTCAAATAAAAGAGAGGCGTTATTAAGTGTCTGATAAATTGGCTAATGCAGCGCCCCTTGGGTTGTTGGGTTTTGGACTTACTACGGTTTTGTTGAACCTAGTTAACGCTGGCTGCTTCCCTCTTGACGGCATGATTCTTGCCATGGGCTTAGTCTATGGCGGAATTGCCCAGGTAATGGTGGGCATACTGGAGTACAGACGCGGCAACACTTTCGGAACCACCGTGTTCACCTCTTATGGTCTATTCTGGCTGTCGCTGGTGATGCTTCTTGTTCTGCCTAACACTTCAGTCTTCACAGGAATTAACACCCCTACAGGAACTGCCATGGGTGCGTACTTCGTTATGTGGGGCATCTTCAGTTTCGCTATGTTCTTTGGGACACTCAGAGCTAACCGTGTACTGCAATTCGTCTTCATGAGCCTAACTGTACTGTTCTTCCTCCTTGCGGCACAAGATCTAATGGGAAACGTAGCATTACTTGGAAGCTTTAAGATAGGAACACTCGCAGGTTACGAAGGCATAATTTGCGGACTAAGCGCAATTTATCTAGGCATCGCCGAAGTGCTAAACGAAACCAACAAAAAAACCGTGCTACCCATTTGGCCTCTGAGCCAAAATCTCAACCTGAAATGAAAAAACTAAAATAAAAAAATAGGTGACGAAAAAATGTCAAGTATAGAAAATCAAAAAGTATCCAGAGAAGAAATACAAATGTTGACTTTCGCGCTGGACAACGTATCATACGGGGTAAACGTGCATCAGGTCCGAGAAGTCAAAAACTTTGAAGGTGTCACACCTGTTCCCTACTCGCCGAAGTACGTGAAGGGAGTGACTAACCTCCGGGGTGAAGTGATTCCAGTGATTGACTTGCGTAAACGTTTCGGAATGGCAGACAAGAAAAGCGCTGAAGACGCAGGCATCATGGTGATTGTCCAGGATAAGCACCCAATCGGGGTCATGGTTGATTCTGTTATGGATGTGCTTACGCTACCGAAAAAGGACATTGAATCTAGCCCTGACAGCCTGAATACTGATCAGTCAGATGCGGTGCTGGGTGTTGCTAAACACGATAAAGACCTGATCATAATGCTGGACTTGATGAAGATAGTTTCCAAAACCGAATTGGAAAATACGAACGGCTTGCAAATACAGACCCAATAGCTTGAGCTTACGTTAAAAGCATAAACTCTTCTACATCCAAACTTTTTTTAACATTCAACGATAAATCCGCTAAGGTGGCCGAATCGTGAATTAGAAAAGGTCGTCTAATATTTTTCGGTCAGTTCTTTGCCAACTTAAAGAGTAGTGAATTAATTGGTTGTTGCGCAAAAAATATTAACGACATGATGCCTTTTCGCTAGGCATTAAGGTAAGGCTAATTGTCCAAACCGACTAAAACTCGCAGTGTAGACGAGATTAACGAGAAAATCCGCAAAGGCGATGTTCAAGTTTTAACCGCTGAAGAAATGAAAAAACTAGTGGAAAGCAGCGGCGTCGAAGTTGCCTTTAAAGAGGTTGATGTGGTTACAACAGGAACCTTTGGCGCTATGTGCTCATCTGGCGCAGTGATTAACCTTGGGCATTCTGACCCGCCGATTAAAATTGAGCACGCATGGATGAACGATGTTGAAGTTTGCCATCCTGGCGCAGCGGTGGACCTGTTTATTGGAGCCACTAACATGTCAGAAAAACAGCCCTTCGAATACGGCGGCGGACACGTAATCCAAGACCTCGTAGCAGGCAAAGAGGTTGAACTCCGAGCCACAGCTTACGGAACTGACTGTTACCCAAGAACTCAACTTAAAACAAACCTAACAAAGGACGATTTAAACCAGTTTTACCTCTTGAACTTCCGTAACTGCTACCAACGCTACAACTGCGCAGTTAACAACAGTGACGAAACCATTTACACTTACATGAGTAAACTTTTGCCACGATTGCGAAACGCGACATTTTCTGGGGCAGGCGAATTAAACCCGCTCATGAACGACCCAGATTACGAAACGATTGGCACAGGAACAAGGATTTTCCTCGGCGGAGGGCAAGGCTACGTTATTGGTGAGGGAACGCAACATAGCCCCAAAAACCTAAACGGCACCTTGATGGTTAAGGGCGATGCCAAGAAGATGTCACCTGAATTCTTGCAGGGCGCTGCCTTCACGCGGTATGGCACTTCACTGTATGTTGGTTTAGGCGTCCCTATTCCGATTTTGAATGAGGGCTTAGCGAAGAAGACAGCTATCCGTGACAGCGAAATCTTGACAGACGTGGTCGATTACAGCGTGCCGCGTAGAGACCGCCCGAAGCTAAGGCAAGTGAGCTATAAAGAGCTAAAGTCTGGCTCAATAATGATTAATGATAAGAAAGTCAGGGTCAGCTCCTTGTCTAGCCTAAAGATGGCTAAGAAAGTCTCACAGACACTGAAGTCTTGGATTGAGGAAGCCACGTTTTTCTTAACTTCGCCTGTTGAACGGTTGCCCACTGACACCGTCTTTAAGCCTATGAGGCAGACTCAGGAAATCCCATTCGTCGTCAGCGTTATGCATCCAGCGGTCACATGTACCGAGAACGAGGAGATACGTGCTATTGCCGAGCGGATTGTTACTAAATCGGTCAACCACATCGTTGTTGTTGATGGCGTTGGGAAGCTGCGGGGAATAGTTACTTCGTGGGATATCACTCGGGCTATGGCTGAAGGCAAAAAAGCGTTAGCCGATATAGAAACGCATAACGTGGTGACTGCCAAACCTGATGAACCGTTGGAGATTGCCTCTAAACGGATGGCTCAGCATAATATTTCAGCGCTGCCTGTCATTGATATTGAAATGAAGGTGCTGGGCATAGTTACCTCTGAAGATGTGTCTAAACTGTTAGGACGGTAAAACGCATGGTGAGACTTCTCTTAAGGTTCTCTGAAGAACAAGTGCCTCAACCAATAACCAGCCAAGTAATTCTCGAGTACAAGGTGCCAATCGCCATTTTAGTAGCCCACATAAACTCGAAGGGCGGCGAAATACTTGCTGAAGTTCCAGATGAGGCACAAGAAAAAATAATAAATGCCTTCCGAAAAAGAGGCGTTAGCGTTACTGTACCAAAACTCATCGAAGTTGATGCAGAGAAATGTTTTAGTTGCGGCTCCTGTGTGGCTCTTTGCCCTGTGGAAGCCATAAGCATAGATAAAGATTTATCAGTAAAGTTCGATAAGGAAAAATGCGTTGGCAGCACCTGCAGCATCTGCGTAGACGCGTGTCCAACCAGAGCAATAAAATCAGTTAAACAAACCAGCTCTGAGCAACCAGCGAATAACAGGAAAAAGTAAAAATTGACCAGAAACCTGTTCAAAGAAAACTTCATCCTGAAAGAAACACAATGCACAATAATTTCAGATAAACAGCAAGCCATCTGTGCAGCCAAAGAATCAATCAAACGCAATAGGCAACAACTCGAAATTTACATCAGAGCAAACCCCAAATTCTTGTACACACTAAAACCAGTTCCTGCACCAGAAAAACCTCTTGTGGCTAGATTGATGGCTTTAGCTGCAGAAAAAGCAGGTGTTGGACCCATGGCAGCCGTTGCTGGAGTCATAGCGGACTTAGGAGTAAACGACATGACCCGTGAAGGCTGTGAAGTGGCTGTTGTGGAAGACGGCGGAGAAATCTCAGCAATATCAAACACGCCCGTTGACGTGGCAGTCGCCGCTGGAGACGAGCCCCTGTCAAAACAGTTCGGTTTTCGGCTAACAGATTTTCCAATCGGCATCGCCACTAGTTCGGGACGATTTAGTCACGCGTTAAGTTTTGGTGATGCCGAGGCAGCAACGGTTTTCTGCAAAAACGCCTCCTTAGCCGATGCAGCAGCCACAGCAGTAGGTAACGTTGTTAAAGGCGAAAACGCAGAAGCCGCGATTAAAGCAGGAATCAGCAAAGGATTATCAATTGAAGGCGTGGAAGGCGTCCTCATAATCTACAAAGGTCAAGTGGGTACTGCAGGCAAAATCCCACAAATAATCAAAGTGGAACCATAAAAATAAGCACCAAAAAATACCTGCACAGGGAGGAATGACAGTAGCCAATAATTTTAATAAACGATGCCATAAGTGTACATATTAAGTGAGTTTTCTTTGTTATCTCTGAAGGAGGTTTAAGGGTGGAATCTGCTGAAAAAATAAGAAAGGCGCTGGGTGTAGAAATGGAAGCAGTCGGGGTGAAATACACCGATGAGTCCCCTATAGCCAAGCTGGCTGAGGGCCAATATACCGTGTGTAATGGCATTCTAGAGGCTGCTGGAGGCAAAGTGATAATGCTCTCTCAGGAGACCTGCTCTTGCCCCGGAGGAAAGAGCCATATTGGACTTACTGAAAGAAGAGAAGTTCCGCTTAAACTGCTCGTTGAAGGGGAGAAGCTGTGGTGCGATGTAAAGACGGCGAGGAGGTCGTTCATTGAATCGGAGAAGATTGCTAAACCACCTCTCGGTATTGCCAGCAAGGTCTATCTATATCCAGTTAGCAAAGACATTTTCGTGCCTGACTTAATCATCTTCCTTGTAAATGCAGAACAGGTATCAAGACTTATTACGCTGGCGCAGTTCTGGGATGGCAAGACCCCGTCATTTGAGATGAGAGGGGCGCTTTGCTGGAGCACTATAACCTACCCGGTTGTGTCAGGTAACTTCAACGTTACTGCCGGCGATATAAGCGCAAGGAGGATGGTGGGATGGGACAAGAATATAATGTTCGCCTCAGTTCCGGTAGAGAAAATACAGGGAATTGCCGATGCCATAGATAAAAGCACGGCTGGAACAGCTAAGCCATCTGGCCAGTTCATGGAAATGACCGAAAGGATGATGTCGGGGAAAAAATAACACAGGACACGTGAAATTGAGCCCGAAAAGGTAGAGTTTTTTAACCGTACAGATAACTGGTCTCCTTTGACGAGGAAACTTAAGATACACTTGAAACCTGTGGGACTATGTTTTCGTTGTCTTTGAAGACTTGTTCAGAAGAGCTCAGAGTTTCCTCGACCAGAGTGTAGAGTTCATCCAGGGTCAAAGCCAGCTTTTCGCCTTTAGCTGTAAGGAAATAGGTTTTAGGCGTTCTTCTCGTGAACACCAGCTTCTTTCCCTTCAGTCCTCTCAGGTACTTGTAAGTTGTCCTCGTGGTAAATCCTGTTTTTTCGGCGAGTTTCTGGGCAGAAATTCCCTTGTCAGGTATGTTATTGTAAACTTTGCTATCGGTGGAGGAAAACGTTTCCTTTGCAGGGTCGCGTTTTGTTCTGAAGAAGAATATGTAATCTCTTTCCCTGCGCGTTTCTATTAGGTTCACCGTTTTCAGTCTCCTTAGGATTCGCGAGACGATTTTCTGGGGGACAAGGTCGTTTATGTCTTCAAAGGTTTTGGGTCCGCTGAGCAAAGCTTTGAGCACCGTTTCTTCGTAGCATTCGGAATGAGCTGGCAGAAAGTTCAGGTTAGCTGAACCTTCGATCAATTCTGTGAGTCTGCCACCGAACGTTGTCGCACAGTACCGGTCTTGAGCTTCGACGGCAAGCCCAACTTCTAGCAATGGACGCAAGTACTCTTCAACTATGGTTTCTTGGCTGTGTGAATGCTCCATCTTTCTGAGGTCCTGTTGAAGTTTGTGCACAGTATAGTAGCCTTTAGTGATCGTCATTAGGATGTGCAGTCGCGTGTCGTTTTTCAATACGTTCATCAGATCTTTCATGAAGTCCGGGTTTTCCATGGTTTTGCGGAGTCTTCTTAGCTCGTTCTTCAACTTCCAAGTTTTGCAGCGTGAGATGCATTCCAGCGGAGTTAGTGGAGTGCACGCCCGACATTTCTCATCCAAGATTCTGAGCATTACTGCGAAATCACGATTTTTTTCCATGCTTCTGGCAGTTACCAGTACGTTTTGAGCTTTCATATGGCTTTTACCTTTTCGGCGGCGAGAAATAGTGTACATGTCTACAATTCCTTTGGGCAGAGATTTTTTTGAAAGATAGGATGTTTCAGCTACTGGGTCGATTGTTGAAGAGCAGCACCGCATTTTGCGATGGCGAACATGACGGTGCCAACGCCACGAGCAATACTGCAGTTACAGTAGCTATTGCCAGAATCCTTCTTCCTCACATCACCCGCAAAAACTACAACATACGCTTATTAAACGGTTTTTCAAAATTATACCCAACTCCGTTCCCAATCTAATTTTGCGTTGCGCTCAGATTAACAAGTGATAATTACTGGGGAAAACAAGAGTAGAATGACTTCGCCTGTAAACTTGGCTATTACCTCATGATCTACGTTGACGCCATTAATTCTTCTTCTCAACGAGAAAAATATACATGAATATCATGCTTAAAACAAAAGCGATAACTCCAACTCCGGTAAACGTGAAAAACGGTATATAATTAAGGAACAGACCGTTTAACGGAACATGATCGAAGACTATTCTTGCAGCAACATACAACCAAAAAAGAAAAGTGTATAACCAAAGTGTAGCGAACAACGCTTTCTTTTTCCTAATAATCTAACCTCCAACATTAGCAATCTTAGACAAGACTACTTTGTATTCACATTAAAGAACATTCACCCATTTTTATCCTCATCGGAGCTGACCAGCTCATTTGATGCGAGACCTCTTTTCTCAAAATAAGCTTTTTAATTTCGGGGATAAACCAGCGCATTTAAAACGAGAAAACCCTTCGTCATTCATGAAAACTCTTAAATTATACAATTCCTAACTGAACTGCAAGGTCCCTTTCATGTCATCAAACACTAACAAGCTTGAAATCCAAGGCTATGACGATAAAGAAAAAATGTTCCTTGTAAAATCACCCAGCGGAAACGTCGTGAAGGTTCAAGACACCTTTGCAGAAATGTTCCCTCTTTGGGTGGGAAGAGTTTTAATTACAGCTCAAAACGAGAAGTGGGCACAAATCGCAGCAAGTTTAACCACGGGTTTTGCCACGAGCGTGATTGAGGCGACTGCGGAAGCAGCAATTGAACGAACTGTTCCAGCAGACCAGACACCTGACAAACGACCTGGAATACTTATTCAAATTTATAATCGTGACCGCTTTGAACTCAAACAGCAACTCGTGCAGCGCATCGGCCAATGCACCCTGACTTGCCCAACAACCGCAGCCTTCAACGGACTAGTTGGCAAACGAACATTAGACGTTGGCGACAGCCTACGCTATTTCGGCGATGGCTTCCAGAAAAAAGCCATGGTTGGCGACAGAAAATGCTGGAAAATCCCAGTTATGGAAGGCAACTTCTTCGTTGAAAACGGCTTCGGCGCTATGGAAGCAGTTGCAGGCGGCAACTTTATGATTTTCGCAGAAACCCAGCAAGCAGGTCTTGCAGCGGCAGAAGCAGCCGCGGACGCAATTCGCGCGAATGCTCCTGACGTGATTATGCAGTTTCCGGGTGGAATTTGTCGTTCAGGAAGCAAAGCTGGTTCGCTCAAATACAAGCTGAAGGCTTCAACTAACCATCCGTACTGCCCAACGTTGCGCACAATCGTGCCTGATACTGTTGTTCCGGAAGGCGTGACTTGTGTTTATGAAATTGTTATGAACGGCTTGACATTGGACGCTATCAAAAAGGGCATGCAAGAGGGTGTAACCGCTGCAATCGGCGTGCCTGGCGTTGTTAAGATTTCATCGGGTAATTATGGTGGGAAGCTGGGTCCATTTAAGGCTTATCTCAGAGACGCTATAGGTGCACCAGCTCCAGAGCCAGTGCCGACACCGCCAGCTACGCCAAAAGCCTAAAATCTTCCTTTTTTAAGTCGGAACTTTTATTTGATTCCTTTTAACGTTAGTTATCCAATTAACCGCAGAATTAGTGAAGTTATTTGAGTACAGAGAAGAAATCTTCCCTTGAACTATTCAGGCTAAGAAAAACCCTTAATGCTCTAGCCAGCAAAGAGGGCAGCCACACGGAACTGATCACTGTTTATGTTCCGCCGGGCAAACAAATCAGTGATGCCTTAAACCTTCTGCGTAACGAATATGGAACCGCCAGCAACATCAAATCCAACGTTACACGCAAAAACGTTCTAGATGCAATCACTAAAGCTCAGCAGAAACTCAAGCTTTTCAAGGATCCAGGCGAAAAGGGCATAGTGATTTTTACTGGTGCTCTTCTACAGGAAGGTGGTGCGCCAGGTACCGAACGCATGGAATCCTACGTGATTGTTCCGCCTGAGCCTATCAGGATTTTTCTTTATCGTTGTGATTCACGGTTCCACACCGAGTATCTGCAGGAGATGCTGCGGGAGAAAGAAACCTACGGTATCCTGCTGGTAGACGCCAATAACGCTACCATTGCAACCCTGCAGGGCAAACACCTGGAAATTGTCAGGGAGATGCACTCTGGAGTTACAGGTAAAACTAAGGCAGGTGGGCAATCGGCTAGGCGGTATGAACGCTTAAGGGACATGCAGCTAAACGAGTATTTTACCCGAGTAGGCATTCACGCGAACGAAACTTTCCTGCCCATTGACACGTTAAAAGGCATTATTTTAGGTGGACCTGGACCGACAAAATACGATTTCGAGAAAGGCGACTACCTCAACTACCAGCTGAAAAACAAGATTCTCGATGTCGTTGACACTGCTTACGTGGAAGAGCAGGGCGTTAAAGAAGTGGTGGCTAAAGCGCCTGAAATCATGCGTAAAGTCCGCTATATCGAAGAGAAAGAAATCATGCAGAAATTCCTCTATGAAGTCGGCCATGACACTGGAATGATAACTTACGGCGAAGCGGAAGTGAGGCGGCTTCTGCAGGCTGGAGCAGTCCGCTTGCTCCTCATGTCTGAAAGCTTGGATCTGGTTCGTGTCACGGTTAAATGCAGCGCATGCGGCTACGAAGAGCAACATACCCTCAAAAGCCAAGAAGTAACCAGTTTCGAGCAGAGCTTAGTCGGGAAACCCTGCCCAAAATGCAACGCGCCATCCATGACAGTGCTGGAAAAGAAAGATGTTATAGATGATTTAGCGGAGCTGGCGGAAATGTCAAACACGGATGTAGAGATAATTTCTGGCGAGACGGAAGAGGGGCAGATGCTAAAGAACGCGTTTGGCGGCATCGCAGCCATGCTCAGATTCAAACAACAGCAAAGCTAAACCTCTGACGTAGCAGCTGTTTTTTGCTTGTGAAATTGCTTGTAAAAATGATATCCCTTCTCTTTTCTGGTGTTTGTGTTTTAGGTTGCTTTTTTGGGGCAGGGTTTAAATCTTGGTTTTTCCATGGGTGAATTCGGGAATTTAAGGGTAATTAAGGGTAAAAAAGGGTAAAGTAGCATGCCTCTAACCGAGATTGCATCGTTCAAGGCGAAATTGGAAAACCGAAACCGCATCCAAATTCCAAACCTTCTACGTTGGCGCTACAAAATGGAGCCGGGCGAACTCCTAAAAGCAAACGTAAGAGTATTCGGCTCCGAAAACTACGAAGAAGAAATCTTCCTCACCAAAATGACCAGCGACGGCCGCCTAACAATCCCAAAAATAACCATGAATGTCTTCAAGCAAAGGGAAGAAAAAAACATGACCGGATGCATTCTTGAAGTGACAATTAGCCCTGCAGGAGGCTCCAATGACGCTTTGCCGCCTGAAAATGCTGAAACCAAAATGCTTGACAAAATTAAGGATATCAGGAGAAACTTGGGCAATACAAGCTCTTAATCTTTCCTAAGTGTAGTCTAGCTTAATGTGCGCTGTAGGTGGAGGTTACGTCTTGGAATGAGCCGTCTTCAAACGCGTAAATCCTGACAGTTGATCCAATGTATGGTCCCCAATCCCAGCTCAGGTAAGTTGACTGGTGGTTCCACGCTTTATCGGAAGGATCCACGGGAACCCAGCTTCCCTTGTAGTAGTCTTCCGCCCAAACATGTATGAATGTCCAGGTTGACGTGTCAACAGCCACGACGAGCCTGCTCTGGTAGCCAAGCGAAAGGCAAGCAGACACGTAAACTATGCTCCACTGCAAGCAAATGCCGTCGCCGCTGTCCAGGATTTGGAATGGATCTTCGAAAGAGCCTGCCGGGTCATTAGCAAACGTCATCCTGCTTGATTCCCAAGTGAAAAGATCAGTCTGGTTGTAGCTTGGGTTAAGCAGCGCTGCCATTTTGTCTTTAGTTTGGCTTGAATTCAAGTTCTTCATTACATCCAAGTAGTTTTCTGCAAAAGGTTTGAAGCCAGCTGGCATACTGTTGAGCTCGTTATTTAACACGTTGCTCTGCGGATTATTCGCCGGTTTGTTATTGCTAGGGTACCAAAAAAACGCGACCGTGCCGAGTACTGCAATGAGAAGCACGGCATAGAAGACCACTAACCACCTGCTGTTTTTCTTACGATTCTTTGCTGGCTTGACCTTGCTAGCGGGTTTCATAGCGGCTTATTATGCGGTCTTTCCCAGTAAAAACTTTTACCCTTCCCCAGCTTTTGCTTTCTCCTCAGAAATAAAGGATAGTAAAAGCAAATGATGGATTCCACTGCTTTAGGGCCGATATGCAGAATCTCAATTGCAAATAGGCTAAGTAAGTAGAAGTATGAGTTTTTTGGGGTAAGGTGAAGGGGGTTTGCCCCTCTCCCTTAAACTACAATTCTTTCCACTTGTCTTAAGCGCTTTTTGGTTTAAAAGGGATATTTCAGTTTTCGTAATATATCATATTGTGCAAACAAACTATAACTGCAGAAGCTGTTCCGCTTGGTTTTTGGTTATGCCCTGCACGAATAGTTGTTTTTGTCTTGATGTGGCACCTGAGGCAAGCTCAACCTTAGCATGCAAGAGCTTTGAGAACTCTTTCAAAATTTCCCTGTTCACCTTGCCTTTCACTGGTTCCTCGGTGGAATGGACAATAATTTCGTCGCCGCCACGTTCTACTTTGAATTTGGAAGCGTTGGGTTTCACAAAAATTGTGATGATGACGCCGTCTTTGGTTGAGGTGATGCTCATGCGGTTATGCACTCGGCGGCTTGTGCTTTGCTGCTCTGCAGTGCCCAGCTAAACTTGTTTCTCAAGGTTTTTGGGTAGAATTTTTCGATGTCAAACTTGACTTTTTTTGCCCATTTCACGTAAGCCGTCGGGTCAATGTAGGATTTTAGCGATGTGCCCAAATTGTATTCTTTGGTTAGCTTCGTCAATTTTAGGTCAAGCTCAGCCTTGTCTATTCTTGCTTCGAGCGATTCGGTTTTTTTGCCCGCCGTTTTTTTAGCTTCCAGTTGTTCCTGAAGCTTTTTGAGGTTGGCTTCTTTCTTGGCTAAGCGCTGGTCAAATGTGGGCGGAATCTTTTTCTTGTGGTTTGCCACTTCTGCCACTTTAAAATTGGCTAGTTTTGCGTGGTAGGTTTTTTTGTAGTTTGGAGTGTCTTTTGTTACTCCGCTTTTTTCTAGTTCTTCTTTGAGGGTTTTCGTGCATCTCCAAGTGCGGAAAACTTTTGCAGTTAACTTCGGCACTTTCTCGGAGAGGAAGCGGGAAACCTTCTTGGAGTCGACGCCTTCAAAGAGGTATTCTTTGCTTGTTTGCATGTAGTGTTGGATGTTTCGGATGACTTCTGGCGGGGCCTTGACGTTTTTTATCCATCTGACGCTGTCCTTGCCGAGGAAGTCGAAGTGTATGGTGTCGCCTTCGATTTTGATGTGCTCTGCCCGAAGCGTTATAGCGCCTACAGTGTCGGCTTCATCTGGGTCTTTTTCGTCGCCCACCCTCATGTTCGGTACCAAAATAAGCCACGACACCGTCGCCACTTTGCGTCTTGCATCATCTTTATCGTTGAGGTTTTTGAGTATGTGTTGCTCAATTGTTTTGATTTGTTTGCCTAAGGTTTCGGCTTTCTGGAACTTTTCTTTTTCACGGTTCTGTTTCAGGAACGCTGTATCAGAGAACCAGACGTACTTGATTTTGCCTGTTAGTTTGTCTTCCCATTTAGCCACATACATCTTGTCAGGCTCCCAAACTACACCCTTCCATTTCCCCGATGGAACAGGCGCATCAGGCGGAAGGTTAAGAATTATGTCTTCTTCTCTGGGGCCGTCTTTCCATTTTCCACGCTGCGGGTGGTCACCGCGACCGGCAAAAAGGCAGGAGGGCTCGGAAGTCCAGTTGGCAATCTCAAGTTTTTGCCCGTCCACTTCGGCGTAACCATATTTTTCTTTGAATTCTAAACGTTTAGCTTTGCGCTCTTCAGCTTGTTGCTTTTTCACTTCTTTGGTTAATGCTTCTTTCTTGGCTTTTTCTTGTTCAATGAAATTGCAAACTTGTGAGAAGTCAATTTCTTGCGCCATCGATTGGTTTCCGTTGTTTAAGGTTGCAGGGTCATCTAAGCTGGTTAAGTATTTTGAACAGAAAGCATCCAAGAAACTTGCTGAAGGGTTTTCCTTTTTCAGTTGCCCAAGGAATTCCCGCATGAAATTCTTCTTAAAAACGTTATCTGGCGGAGACACGGTTGACAATGTTTTTCTTATCCATGCAACCGCCATCTGCTCACTTTTAGGTGTCAGCTTTACCGTCTGACCGTTAAGCTTTATGCTGAAGCCTTTGTAATCGTAAATTGGAACGAATATGCCGTTATGCTTTAAACTTTTCATAACGTGTCTCATTCACTAAACCTCAATATCCATGGCAAACGACTTTTCACCATTTTAAGCCTTCGCCAATATTTAATTATGCATGTTTTTTGCTTTTCTCTGTTAAGGCTGCAACTTTCTATTACCCTCTTTCCGAGGCTTAAAAACATTGAGCAAATGATTTCAGGTAATTACTGGAAGAAAAGCGTCTTTTGTTTTTTCGTAGCCCGATCACTTTGAAGCTTCTTATAAACTGCCTCAACATTTTTTCTTTCAACATACCCCTTATGCGGGCGGAAACCGCCGGAGAACCCGCCTGGAATATGCATAAGTTCATGAATCAAAGTTTTCTCTTTATCCTCATTAGACATTCTGTCATAGACCTCTGAAATAACTTCGATGGTGTATGAAGGCGGCAAGTTCAAAACTCCCTGCCAGATTTTGCCTAAACCGTGAATTCGTGCGATTGTGCGTCTGGCTTTGGAGCCTTTGCTTCTTACGCAGAAAACAAATTGTGGAACAACATGGTAGAACTCGCATTCTTCTGCCAACTGGTCTACTTGCTTTTTAATTTCTGGGGCTTCAAAATATTTTATCGGCAAAGTCCTCAATCTCTCCTAATGGCATTGTATAGCAATGTTTGGGTTTAAAAGTTACGTGTCTCTTTGAAGCATTTTCTTAAAAACATAGTTGATGCTTAATAACAAATCAAAAACATGCAACTTTTTTTCGTAACCGATGCTGCGCGAATTATGCAAAACTTTATAACAGCGCCAAACGTTTTGGATTCTAAAAAGGTAGAAGAAAATTGAAATTCGGCACATACATGTTTGAAGCAAAGAAAGTTCCAGGCTTCGATTTTGACCTTTTCCGCGTTAAACCAGAAGTAGGCAGACGATTACCACCTCAACCTGACATGTACAGCAACATTGCGATTTTCGGAGACAACGTTACTGCTCGTAATCATCCAGATTGGATTTCACAATCAGACCTAGGTCCTGCATGGAGAACAAACGACAACTTCAATGTTCGCTGGGACATTCTCTGTGCAACCCAACCGGAACACCGCGCAGAACAACTAGATTACATCGAAGACGTCGCTAGGAAAAGCCCAGGAATATGGCTAAACAGCATCCACTTCGCAGACCATGGACACTGCATATGCCCACGTTGTAAAGAACTCCATGAAAAAAGCGGCTTAAGCTGGTATGAATGGAGACGAAAAGAAATCACCGATTACATGGCGCAAGTAAGCGAACGAGTACGCGACCGAGCCAAGAAAAAATTTGTCATCGGTATTCTTCCAGACCCAGCCACCAACTATGAACGTTTCGGAGTAAACTTTGATGATTTGGCACCGCTCACAGACGAATTCCTCGTAGTCATGTTCAGCAAAAACTATGCTACACCGTGGTATTGGGAAATGCTTACCCGTAACTTCAAGAAACTCTTAAAGGATGTACCCCTCAACATTGCATTGTACGTTATCGGTCCAGGCGACGATCCAAGAGAAACGCCTACCACAAGTGAACTCTTAACAGTATCAGTCCGCATGGCACGCGCAGGAGTAGACAACATTCTTTACTTAACCGACAAAGCAAAACAAATGCAGGATTTCCAGAAAGCAGCAGTGGCTCAGACCGATGTTCGTGAACGCTTGAAGAGTTATGGCGGCAAGCAAGGTCAAGAAGTTCTTGACTTAGTTACAAGCTGGGAAAAGATCGTAGAATAAGCCTCCAAAAACTGACACATTGCAGGCAGTACAACCTGATGAGTGGTGAAAACCACCAGGCTGCCCTTTTTATTTTATTTTATTTTTGCTAATGAATGTATTCTAAGGTTTTATTTTCTGTTTCTCGGATTTCCTTCATCGATTCATACTGCGCTTCAATCAGGATTTTGAGGGCATCGATATTCTTTTTTATGTCCTCTAACTCTGCGTTTTTTAGGAGAACACCGGACTTTATGAGTTGCTCGTTGATGTTGCCAACCGTTACCTCAAGCACTTTAACTTTAAACGCAAATATCTGAAGGGTATAGAGCAAACTAAGCTGGGAGTTCAAGGCTTCCAGTTGGTCTAAATAACGAGTTTTCCGAATAAACGCCTTGATTTTTTGCTCTTGCGATGCTTCAGGTGACTGCATAATTTGATCGTAAACGGCTGATTGTTTCCAAGCTGCCTCTTTTGTTTCGTCAGCAGCCTTCTGTATACGCTTTGAAGTTTTATCCAGCAACTCTAATACTTCATCCAACCTATTCATCCCCAATTAACGCTAACTAATACTTCCAAGAGACTGTTACAACCATTATATATAATTTTAAACTCAAACCCAAACAAGTCTTGAAAATTTTTTAGAGAGAGCTAACTAGTCTATAGTCGCAAATTAAGTTTTTACTAAATGAAAGCATCGATGCTACTTGTGTTCAAGCAGAATGGCTGTTCCCTCAACTTTGACTGGGTAAGTAGGTTCATTGTTGATTTTAGGATGCATGAAGAGCATTTTTGGAGGAGAAACCACTTTGCCTGTTGTTACATCGAATTGTGCTTTATGCTTGGGGCAAGATACAATGTTTCCCTGCAATGTTCCCTTTGAAAGGTTTCCGCCTTCATGAGTGCATACGTTTCCGATAGCGTAGTATACGCCATTTACGTTTGCAAGCAAAACTTCTTCTGCTCCAAATTTGACTGCTTTCATTTGTCCAGGAGATATTTCTTGGGTTTCAGCGACTTTTTCAAAAACCATTTTTCCACCTCTTCTCCGTTCATATTCACGCATTAGTTACATAGGCGACAAATCAACCATAATTAATCGAATATTTATGATTTGTTCAAATATATCTGGGCAAATTATATCCCATAACCTCTTAATTTTTATTTGCTTTCAGTTTGTTCGACATGATTTAGTGCCGTGACCCACTCTTTTACGTTCATTAGATTTGGCGCGGCGGGATTTTTTTTCTTGTATTCAAGGCTAAATCTTGCTGCCATGGGCGGGATTATGTCGGCTTTGTCGAGTAGTTCTTCATTTGAGAAGAAGCCTCTTGTGGAACCATCGTACAGTACAGCTCCATTATGCATTACTATGACTCTTTTGGTATGTTCTGAAACCAGAGTCATATCATGTGTGATAACTAAGATCGTGGTGCCAGCTTTGTTCAATTCTTCAAGCAGGTTCATTATATCTTCCGACATCTTGAAGTCCTGACCAGTAGTGGGCTCGTCAACTATCATTATCTTCGGGTTCATGGCAAGAATAGAAGCTACGGTTAGTCTTCTCTTTTCGCCTTTGCCCAAGAACATAGGGTCCTCGTCAATCTTTGACAGTAAACCAACGCTCTTCAAAGCTTCTTTGACTCTTTGATCAACTTCCTGCTGCGGCACCTTAAGGTTCTTCAGACCGTAAGCTACCTCGTCGTAGACTTTTCTCATGAAAATCTGGTTGTCAGGGTTCTGGAATACGTATCCGACGTAGCAGGGTATTTTCTGAATCACTTTCTTGTCTCGCAGGTCCATTCCATTTACTTTTGCTTCGCCCTGGAACTTCTTATACAAGCCGCTGATTATCTTGGATACTGTCGACTTGCCTGCTCCGTTTTGCCCAATGAGCCCCACGTATTCTCCTTGTTTTATGGTGAAAGTTACTCCTTTTAGGGCTTGCGTTCCATCTTCATAGGAAAAGCTGAGGTCTTTAACGCTTATTATCTCCTGAGCTGATTCGTCTATTGGGTCATCTTCAAGGTTTGGCGCCAGAGACTTTTGGTTTCTGCCACCGAACGCTGTAAGCATTTCATCGACGGTAAAGGGAACTCTTCCATTGTAGCTTAGACCTGCTTTCCACCCGATCCTCGCTATGTCTGAGGAGTAGAGTCCATTTTCATCAAATAGTTTACACTGGGAATAAACTTGTTCTGTGGTTCCATACGCAATTGCCTGTCCATCGTTTATCGCCAACACTTTGTCTGCGTACTTCTGTATTACTTCAGGGTTGTGCTCAACGAGGATTATCGTTATGTCATATTCTTTCTTTATGTTGTCTATAGCTTGAATTATTCCGAGTTTTCCCTCGGGATCCAAATTGGATGTCGGCTCGTCTAAAATTAGAACTTCAGGCCGTAAGGCAATGAAGGAAGCTATGGCAGCCCTCTGCTTCTGCCCCCCTGATAACTCGGAGGGATGAACAAGATCCGCGATTGGCCATAGAGGACCAAGGCCGACTAATTCTAGGGCTTCCTTAGCTCTGCTCTCGATTTCTCCTTCAGAGAGACCTAAAAGCTCCATGCCAAAACTTATTTCATGCAGGAGATCCATTCTCAAAAATTGGTTCTCGGGGTCTTGAAGTAACAGCCCAACTCTCGGCGCCGTTTGTTTCATCCCGACTACTCTATCAACCATATTTCCAGTCTTTTCATCTTTTACCTTGTCAACCTTGGTTAGTGTTTGGCCGAAAAGTTTTATTTCACCCTTAATATGTTCATTTTCTTGGCCGTAGGGAACAGAGAAGACTTTCGGTATGATGCCAGTAAGAGCATAGCACAGAGTTGTTTTTCCTGCGCCGCTTGGACCAATTATACCTAAGAATTCGCCTTTTTCAACGGTGAAGGATAGACCCTTCAATGTGTAAGGGTTCTCCACTCCGACGAATGATCGGTACTTCCACCAGAAATCCTTAACCTCTAAAACTGGCGTCCTTGTCACCTTATTAACAAATTATTTATGTTGTGCCCAAGGACTACCTCGTATATTAGGAAAGCGCTCAAAATTGCTATTACCGTTACATCCATATACGTTATTCCTTTCGTCTCCTTGAATGAAGTTACCTTCTTGGATGCTTCAAAACCTCGGGCGTAGAGGGCAACTCCCATTTCTGTTGACCGGCGGATCATCGTCGCGACTAGGGGTATCGAGACGTAGGCAAGATCAATTATCTTGGAAAAAACGCTTTTTCTATTTACGCCCGCCGCTCTTGCTGTCTGAGCCATCCTGATATTTTCATAATCTATCAACAGTGTATTTAGACTTCTGAAAATCAGCGCGATAAAGAAGGATTTTTTGAACGAAAGACCCAGTTGTCTCATTGCTCCCGCTATCTCCGTATCTCTTGTTGTGAGCAGAAAGAGGAATGAAGTGTAAATCAACACTGCAAATCCCAAGGCCTTTGATAACGCAACAGTTACTGACAAGTACGGAAGCGTAAAGCTGGAGGTCGCTCCGATTGGAAGCTTAAACCAAGTTGTTAATGGAGAAAAATCAAGTGTTCCCGGCATGGCAGTGAGCCACCATAGCAGGACTGCTGGGATAACAGCTATGATAAAACTTCTTGTTCGGTAATAAACTACTCCAAAAACGAGAACTAACACTGCGGTTGAAAGTCCAAACGGAAAAAATCCTGGCCATAAGTAAAATGTCACCTTTGCCCCGGGTAGCCCCCCATCAAAGAAGAGCCACCAAATAAATTCGCTTATTGGCACCGGCAAAGCTAGCAGAAGGTAAGAGTTGACCAAATACTTTGAAGTCCCAGAAATTATCAATAGTGCGAAAACGATTATAAGCAGAAATATCAGGCCAATGATGTCCGGGCCTCCCTTTGAGACCGATATATCGAACATATAAAGAGCCAAAACCGACATTGCTGCTATCATGAAAAATTTTGTAATTACATGTAATTTTTCAATTGGAGTTCCAGTTTTCATAGAAAAAATAAAGGTACGCACATACTTCTTTGAAGTACGTGCTTCTACGTCATCCTTTGCCAAATAGGTTCCCTTTTAGATTGCAATTTGTCTGTCGTTTGCTAAGTTATCCAGCCGCGGTTGATGAGCCCTTGGCGTTCGACAAGGTTGGTAAGTCCTTTGACTAGCACTGGAGTAATTATTATCATCGCTAATAAGTCTCCGAAGAACCAGCCTGCCCACCATCCCCAGAATGCGCCTGGCGGAATAAGTCCAAGGTAGTTCTCTATTCCAACGCCCAGCTCTGCACTTACTGCATTTATGATAACTCCATTTATCGCGATGAACAAGACCCAAGCGGCCACTCTATTTGTTTTGAATCCTGCAACTTCTTTGTCTGTCAAGTCCCTCCATAAAGAGTCGATGCCTCTATTTGCGAGCAATCCACGGTAAACTATGAACGCGATCAAAGGCGGAATGAGATCGCTGATTGCGTAAGCTCCAGATGCGACTGGTCCCAAACCTACCATTAGACCAGCTCCTACGACGCATCCAATGTATGCCCCCAGAATTCCCCAAATTCCCCACCACATGGTGAATACTAGGAAGAAGGGGTACACGAAGTAGAACAGTGAGATGCCTGAGTAGCTAAGTGGACCGAGTAGCACCACGCTTAGGTATGACAGAATTATTACTGCTGCTATCTGCACTGCATACAGCACGTACTGCGTTGTCGAGACCGGTTCGCCCCTGCCCAATTTTAAAGTATAGTTGCTCCAAGGATACTTATTTTTTGTATTAGATACTGTCTTTCCTTCCCCACTCAAATGAATCCCCGTCTCTCTTAGTCAGAGGTATCAGTATTTAATGCTTTTCGACAAAATTTTACCAATATCTCCATCAAAAATTTTTTCAAGAATTGGCTTTCAATAGACTAAAATTTCCGTTTAAATGGCCTCAGTTTTCATAAACTAATTTTAGCTCTGATTTTCACTCCGTTATGCGTTGCTGACAGGTTTTTTCCTAAATTCCCAGCTTGCTCAACGTACAGAGCTAAGCATATAAGGAGATTTGGAAAATTGCGGTGCTGTTTAATGCCATTCTTCCTCATATAGTAAACCGTTCCCGCTAATACTGCGAAAACGGCGGCTACTGGGGTCCAGAACCACCATTGTAGCCAGATAGGTGTGCTTGTTGGTTCTGTAACGTTGAGGATTTGGATGTCTTCTAAGGTGGTTATTGAGTCATGTCCCAAGTACAGGCCTGTAACTGGTTCTATTGAGCCCGTGGGATTCTGGGTTCCGGCGAAGACTGTCACATTCTGTTCTACTCCGTTAACGTAGATGTGCATGCCTGTTTGGGTGCTGCGAGTAAACACCACGTGGTACCACTCATTTAGCGAAAGCGGTTGGGTAGTGTCTATTTCGTTGAAGCCTCCCGTGTCGGTTGTTACGTAGCCGCGCAGAGCGCCCAAAACCGGGGAGGTGCTATTAGTTGGTGCAACGCCGTTTATTGCAAGTCCAAGAATTCTAGTTGCAGTAATTGGATATTCTGAGGTTGTACTCGCGAATTCAACCACAATAGTGTTGTAAGTCACGTTTTTGAATTGATTCACTTTGACCCACCCTTCGATGGTGATGTCACCTGGAATGGTTAAGCTCGGCGAAGATGGAACATACGCGTATGAGTCTCCACTAAAATTTAGAGCTTCGCCGAACTTGCCTTCAACTAATTTAGCAGGAGACCATTTACCGCCTAACTCAGTCACCAGAGCTGAATAAGTGCCACTCTCATTTCCTAAAATTGCTGGGTTATTTCCTGTCGCATCAGGCGTGACACCGTTAGGTTCAACACTGCTAAGATTCCATGAAGCAGCAACATGGTTGGATCCGATAGTCGGCGGAGTTTTTTCAGCTGGGGTGACGGCGTTTGAGGCGTCAAAAAGCGTCATGAGGGGATATTTATCAGTGTTGTTGGCACAAATTGTGTAAGGCAAATTCATTATTCCAGAATTACCTATCTCTGTTGCGTTAGGATAGACCGTTGAGTAATCGCTCCAGTAATTTCCTCCCAGAGGATAACCTTCATCCCAAGTTTGGATGTTGTAGGGCGAGGTGGAATATGCGTTTTGCTGGTTGTTTATGAAATCGTTATGGAATATCGCGTTATTGTTGGATAAGCCAAAACTCGGAAGTGAATAGATACCGTATTTGTTGTCGGCGATATAATTCGCGGATATGGCGTTGTTGGAGCCAGTAAGGTAAATGCCTGAATTGCTGTTTTCGGTTATGTTGTTTCTGAAAATTACTGAGTAAGTCGTACTCAACCCTATGCCTATGGTGTTTTGGGACAGGTTGTTTCCTGTTATATTGTCTGAATAGCCTAAGATAGCGATGGCTGAACCCGTGTTGTTTGTTATGTTGTTCTCTGAGATGGTGTTGTTGAAGCCACCGTAGAATTCGATGCCGTCGTTATGCGCATTTAGAAGTTCTGCATGATTCCCCGTTATTTTATTTTGGGTGATTAAGGTGGAGGACTGGACTGAACAAAAAATTCCTGACCTCGTATTTACTATGTTGTTGCCAGTTATTATGCAGTTGTTTCCTTCAATCATAACGCCGTAAGCGTAGCCGGCAGAGGCCGAATAGTTGACACTTGTGATGGTGAAGCCTGAAATCTTCACGTTATCTGCCGTAACCGTGAAAACGCTGGCTCCTACAGAGTCGCCTGTTCCCACCACAATAGTGTTGGCGCTGTTTTCGCCTTGTAGCGTCAATGGTTTGTCAATTATCGGGTTTTCAAAATAAGTTCCGCTTCGAACCAGTATCGTGTCGCCTGCCGAGGCGTTCCCGATGGCGTCAGTAATGGACGGGTAGTCGATAGGAACGATTATTGTTTTCGTAGCTGCCAGAGGGTCCGCTGAAACCATTGAAAAGTTTGGAACCAAAGAGCCGAGAGAAAAGTAAGAAAACGCCACCGCGCATTCTGGCAAAACCATTATCGTGACCAGAACTGCAAGAAGAAGAGCAGGGACGAACCGTTTTTTGCAGGATTTCATAAATTTCTCTCTCACCAATTAATATTGCTACGTACGTGCTATATAGCTCTCCCCAGAGAACAGAGTGTTCCGCAAGAAGAACAGCCTTTAGCATACTTTCAATCGTTTGTTGCTAATTGTGGAAAACTTAACGGAGGCGATATTTTTTGTGAGTTGTCCGTAAGTGATAAGATGCACATGAGTAATAGTAAAGGATTATACTTAACAGAGAATTAGAAGTGTGTTTAGTCCTGAAAAAATCGAAGATAATAGCTTTAGTTTGCATCATTGCCGCAATTGGCGCCGTTTGTTCATCTGTGGTGACATTCGCAGCCATCAGCCAGCATGAATCTCACGGTGGATCTTATGTTAATAGCCATTCTTCGGATTGCCCCTGTTTTCAAGGCGTTACAAAAAGCAATGGCTACTACAATATTTCTTTAGCATTTTCTAACGTAACAGACCCTGAAAGATTAGACAACATTCTTATCAACCCAAATAGCCAAGAGAACATTAGTGACCTAACCTTTTACTTAAACGGCACCGCTGTAAACGCTCCAAATCCAGCTACTTATAACCTAAATAGTGGCGATAGCCTCGAAGTTAATTTTACTGTTCCCTGTGCCGAATTCGCCTCGGGGTCAACAATGTCGGTTTACGTCGTGGGAGACAGTTTTGGGTGGGGCACTGAAGTTGTTCTTCCCTAACAGGATTTAACGGATTGTCTTTTTTTTCTCGATGCAATCAAAAGCACCACAATTGCAGCAACAGCGAACGCTGCATCAGCAATCGATAGTAATTGAAGCGCAATCAACCTGTTATCCTGAACGTTAAGTTTTGCAAGCCATACGGACTGATTTTTTGAACCCACCACGATATAGCCGCCGTTTTTTGCAGGGATGAGGGAATTATAGTTTGCCTCCAATCCCCATGGCAAGGTGACTCCTGGAAAGGTCATGTTCCAAAGCTCGTTGCCGGCTTTATCGGTCATGATTAACCCGACATCCGTTAGGTTTGAAATGGCCAGGAGCATATATCCTCCGCTTTGGGTTTCAAGGGCACAGGTTATTGAGCTGTCTTTGGCGCCGTATGTTTGGTTCCACTGCATATTGCCTTCAGCGTCGGTTTTAACTGCCCACGCGCACTTGTCCCAAAGGTAACCTGCCATCAAGTACCCGCCGTCTTTCGTGGCTATAGCGAGGTTGCATTCGGGTTGAAAGTAGTAGCCTTCGCCGCCGTAACTTTTGCTCCAAAGTACATCTCCAGTTGCGTTCATTTTGGTAAGCGAGAAGAAACCCTGATTCGGAACAAAAGAATAGCTGACGTCAGACATAATGTATCCGCCATCCGACGTTTGGATGATAGTCGATGGGCAAGCAGCCACCCGCCCCGAAAGCGTCTCGTTCCACTCCAAGTTTCCGGACGAATCTGTTTTAGCAAACCAAATCGCGCCCAAGCCTTCTAAAACTTTCTCGCTGAAACCAGCAATGGCAAAACCGCCGTCACTGGTTTGAATAATCGACATAAAATAGTTAATAGGAGCTCCCGAACTGAACATTTTGGTCCATTGAATGTTGCCCTGAGAATCGGTTTTCACCAACACGTACATGTTATCAACGAGCCCCGCTAAAACGAAGCCCCCATCGCTTGTAGGCAAAAGACGAGTGAGATTCGTGATTTCTTGACCGATACGAATTGTCCTCGTCCACACCACATGGTTTGAGAAGTCAAGTTTAATGAGAAACGTGCAGGATTGGTTAGCCGTGTTCAAAACCAAACTTCCATCCGCAAGTTGAAAGACGCAGTACCCTATTGTGCCCGTCAAATTAGTCTGCAACTCAACAGGAGATGACAACTTGACTGGAATCTCCGCTCCTAAAACCGCGAGCGCTACTCCGGATAACGCTGAAACCAAGAGTACCGTTATCAGAAACGCCGAAAAAGCCTTGCTCAGAGGTTTTCTTTTTCCGGAGTACACGGCTAATCCTGCGGTTACGATAACAATTACTGATATGCCAACAGCCAAGCCCTCAATATTGACAGAAACCGAATCCAAGAGCGCTGAAGCGCAGTGAATCGGATACGAACTTAACAGCAAGGTACCTGCGGAAAATATCAATATTGCCTTTTTGTACACGTTAACCCCAACTATACTTTGACCTCAAATTATATTACTCTCGCCATGGAACGTTTTGTTTTCACTGCTGCAACACGCGTAAATCCTAATGTGCGAAGAAAATGCAGGTAAAGGTTGAATAAAGTTCTTTTTGTCATGCTTCAAAAAATGAGGTTCTTCCTCATCTAGCAAGAAACTTTTTGAAACGGAAATTATTCATCTTGGCTGCGTACTGGCGTTTTCTCTATTTTCTTGTTCAACGATAATCCTTCTTTAAGAAAGAGGATCATGGCGATTCCCGTTATTGAAAGACCTAACGCGAAGAAGACCTTGAACTCGTAGGTTTCAACCGCGTAATGAATTGCTAAAACCACACTCTCGGCAATGAAGAGTCCTAGGAAAAAATAGAAATAGAACATTGCATTAGGCAAAAGGTGTCGACCAATCCAGTGGTATCCGTTGACCTTCATTTTCTTTTTGAGGGAGTATTCGCCGTACTCGTTTTTCTTTAATAGTCCCGAGTCTTCAAGTTTCTGAAGATGCCGGTAAGCCACGCTTGGACTGCTAAGATGCGCACCACGCATCACATCCCTTGGGCCAACAGGCTTGCCTTCTTTAGCCACAAACAAATAGACACTGAAGGTGGTTCCTTCAAGCTCCACACCGACGTCGTTCGACAAGCCAAGCTCTCCCGAATACTTCCTTAAAACTATCTTACCAAGATTTCTATTTTTCGCTATCTCAGAAGCTCAGCCTGACTTTAACTTCAAGATTTCAGCAGGTAAAGTTCTATTTTTTCAAATTCATTGGAAGAATTAATTAATCTCTAATTTGCCATATGATGCAAAGGTTCAAAACATGGTTTCAGACTATTTTTTCTTGCATCTTTTTTTGGCGTTTGCTGTTGGAAGTTTATGGGTGTCTATAATCACAATCGTTGCGGAAAAGAAAGGAAGCGTCTTAGGCGGAATCCTAGGGGGTCTTCCCTCTACATCGGCTTTCTCGTTTTTCTTCATCGGGATTAACCAATCTTCAGCCGCCGCGGTTCAAGCGACTACATTGTTTCCATTAGCCTTCGGCATTACGAGTGCTTATCTTTTCTTTTTTGCTTTTTTCGCACAGAAAGGGTTCAGCCGCGGAATCTTTGCTTCTCTGTTCATATGGTTCGCATTTTCTGGCTTAATTGTTGCGTCTGGACTGAGGGATTTTGGGCTTTCCTTGGTCGGGGGCGCTGTGATTTCAGTTTTAACTTATTATTCTTTCACTAAGAAGCTTAGACTCCAAAACCTAAAGGGTGAAATGAGAGTGTACAAGATTCGTGAGGTTGTTTTGCGTGGAGTCGGTGCAGGATCACTTGTTTTGACTTCAGTGCTTTTAAGCCAAATTGGTGGTCCTGTGCTGGGCGGCATTGCAGCCGCGTTCCCAGCGATTTTCACTTCAACCCTGATAATACTGAACAGGAGTAGAGGAACGGAGTTCTCGCGAGCTGTGACTAAGCCATTGGTGTTGTCTGGTATTCTAACGGTTATTCCCTTCAGCGTAGCCGTGAGGTATTTGTATCCGAGCTTAGGAATCTGGCTTGGAACCCTGTTTTCATATGCCCTTGTGGCTCCATTAGCAATTTTATCTTACCACCTGGCGCAACGTTAATGGAAGCTAAACGATAACAAAACTAACCGTTTGAACTTGGATGAAAATGCGGAAAAAAGCTTTCAAGATTGATAGTAAACTCCGGCAATTAATTTTAGGGTGTTGGGCTGGTTTGCGGTATTAGTTTTATCTGGTAGAGGCTTGGCCAATCTTTGCCTGTTACGAAGAGTCTGTTGTTTTGTTGGTCGTATGCTATGCCGTTGAGCACGGCGTTAATGTTTGAATTGTTTTCGTCTGGCAGTCCTGAGAGGTCTATCCAAGCTTTGACTTGACCAGTTTCTGGGTTGATTATGGCGATTGTGTTTGTTAGCCAGATGTTGGCGTAGACTTCGCCGTTGATGTAGTCTAGCGAATTGATGTTTTTTACGGGCGTTTTTCCGTCATGGACTTGGATTTGTCCTGTCTGCTGAAACGTCGTTGGATTCAAGAAGTAGAGGTGGTCTGTGCCGTCGCTCATGATTAAGTTTTTGCCGTTATAGGTTAAGCCCCAACCCTGCGTTGGGTAAGTAAAATTTCCCAGCAGCGCAAACGTGGTTTTGTTGTAGATGAAGCCAATATTTGACTGCCAAGTTAGCTGTATGATAGTGTTATTGACGATGGCTATGCCTTCGCCGAAATACTGAGTTGGCAAAGTGATCTCCTGCAGTACATTGTCTGTGGTCAAGTCTACACGGCGTAAAGTTGAAATGCCATTAAGGTTTCCACTGCCGCTGCTTTCGTATAGAAAACCATCTGAGTACACGAGCCCCTCTGTGAAGGAATTTGTGTCATGCGGGTATGTGTTAACTATGGTGTAAGTGTAATATGTTGAAGTGGGTTTGGCTGAAGCGTTGTTGCTGTTAAAGATTACCAGTATTGAAGCGCTCAAAACAACAATGACCACTATAAGCAAGATTGCTGTGACTAACGACTTCTTCATTGCGAATTTCATGTAGCACTTCCCATTAATATGCGAAACGGAAAAAGCTGCTCTTTTTAACCCTGCTCTGGACTGACCTTGGAAAAGGGGAAAATTAAACTGCTTGTTTAATTTGCTTGCAGAAACGGGCGGTACCTATGAAACAAGTGGTTTTTCTACTAATCTAACAGTTACCTGTTGATCTTGCTCATTTGGGTGCTGGAGTCGTTCGTATATTTCCAAGGTTTGCTCTGCAACTTTTCTCCATTGGAAATATTGTAAAACCCGTTTTCTACCGTTTTTGCCCCATTGCTTAGCCCTGTTATCGTCACATAATACTTCTTTTATTCCCCATGCGATATCGCTCGGGCTCTCTCCATTTACATGCACGCCATTTTTGTCAGGGCCATCGGGCATGACTTGCTCTCTGAAGCCGACCACGCCATGGGCACCTACAACTATTGGCTTTTCCATTGACATCGCTTCTAGGCTAACTATGCCAAAGGGTTCATATGTTGAAGGGAAGATACACAGGTCGGATGCAGCATAATGTAGGATGCGCTCTTTTTCTGGTACAAAATCAAATCTGCAAATAACGTTTTTTGCTATTCCAAGCCTATGGGCAGTTTCTAAGATGTCGTTTTGTTGTTCTCCTTTGCCCAAAATTACTAGTTTTGATTTTGGGTATTCAGCCAAGATAATGGGCATTGCTTGAACGAGGTTCATGACCCCTTTCACCCATGTTAGCCTACCCAAAAAGAGTATCATTTTTTCGTCTGGTTTGATGCCGTATCTTTCTCGAATAGCTTCTATCTCTTCGCTTTTGCAGTTTTTTAAACTGTATCGTTCAGCATCTACGCCATTCCAAACGACGCTTATTTTTGAACTTGACCAACCGTGCTTCGTTAAATCTTCCCTCATTGCCTGACTTACTGTCAAGATTCTATCTGCCTTTTCAGCTGTTGCCCATTCAAAATGAGAAACAACTCCTGAACCTGGTCCTCCGCTTCTTCCCCATTCTGTGCTATGGACATGAAACGCCACTGGAATTTTCGTTTCGTTTTTAACCATAATCCCCGCTATACTGCTTAACCAGTCGTGCACGCATACGACGTCAAAATTGCATTTTTCCTTTTTTAGCATGCTGTTTAGAAATTTTGATGCACTTAAAATGTTGTAGGTGAAAATGTCATTAAACATGCGGATGTTTGTTCCCCATTTTTTTAAGTCATCCACTACAAACATGGGAAAAACATTACTTGCATCCGAAATAAGTGGTCTGTGAACTTCTACGCCCCTGATAACTTCTCTTGTTTTTAAGTTGCCTGGGTTGAGTGTAAAAAGGGTTACATCATGCCCCATAGAAACATATTCACGCGTTATGTTTTCCGCGTAAGTGCCCAGACCGCCAACAATTGAAGGCGGATACTCCCAAACGAAAAATCCAATTCGCATATAATTTCATCCATATTTTTCCTAAAGTGTTACTTATTTGATTAAAAATTAATAAAACAGTTATGACCTAAAAATCATGATACAAAATAATAATTAAGATGACACTTTCTGGCACTTGTTTTCCGAACACGCTTTCTCAGGTTTAAGCTTAGTTGCCTCGGAGGGTGAAGCGAAAATCTGAATGTTTAAATAAAAAATGCTTTATAATTCTGGACATGAGCTCGAAAAGAAAAAGCAAAGTTAAAACTTACAATCCTAAAACGCAAGGCAGAAACCGAAAGCTGACCGCAGTAGCGATTATAGCGGTTATCGCCATTGCAATTGTCGGCTACGTCGTGATTGATCAAAGCGGCTCGCATAAGGCTATTCCTAATCAGGCAGTAAACACTCCTTCGCCGTCTCCAACTTCTTCCACTAGTCCATTTCCGTCCGTGACTCCGCTGACTTCACCAGCAGGCGAGTACAGTGCAAGCGGAACCAAGGTTCTCTTCATAACTTCTATGGGTGACATAGTCATCCAGATGCGAGACGACAAACCCATAACCACAACCAACTTCGTAAACTTAGTTAACGAAGGATACTATAATGACACCACATTCATGAGGGTCATCGCAGGCTTCATAATTCAGGGCGGAGAAGGCAAAACAACAAAACCAGAGATCAACGACGAGATAGGCAATGACAATGTAAACAGCAACATGACGATAGCCATGGCTAACGCTGGACCCAACACGGCTAGCACCCAATTCTTCATCAACGTAGCAAACAACAATAATCTCTACCAAAGCTTCGACACCTCATACACTGTCTTCGGTCAAGTAATATACGGCCAAAACACCGTAATGGCAATTTCACAAGTGCCCGTCGAATACAGCGCCACATACCAGGAAAACTCTCAACCAATAAAACCCGTGACCTTAATCGGCGCAGTAGTCATGCCATAGCTTCCCATCAACCATCCTTCTTTTGTTTGTACCCCAATTTTGTGTCTTCAAGTCGTTTTTGTACTTAAATATAGGGACGCGTTATCTTTGAAAACTTTAAGGGAACTACTTTCTTCATCGAAAATATCTACTGGTTAATCAAATCTGTAATAATCCGGAATCAAATCTGGGTATTCTTTTCTCCTTGAGTTTCCAGAGCCTCAGCAAACCCTAAATGCTCCAAGCTGTCACCAGTCCCAAATTGTTTTTTTTTAGAAAACATACTTAGCCTTTCCAAAGTGGATGGGGGATTTGAACGTTTCAACCAATTAATTTCTTCAAGTATGGTACTTTTTTCAGCAAAAGAATTATTGCAAGAGAAACAAACAAAACAATTACTGTCATCAATGGAATCCCAATGATGGAATTGATTGTGTTACCATTAATTGCAAAACCAAAATAACCTCTTTGAAGGGATTCAAGTATCATTACGTGAAACAGGAACAAAGCTAAAGAGTTCTCACTAATTACTTTAACAAGTTTATTGCCTGTGGAAATGCTGGTCACTTTCTGAACCGAAGGCGGCTTAACCGTAAGTAACAGCAAAAACACCATAACTGAGGCTAGAATAAGTGTTGGGCTAAAATACTGTTGAAAAAAGTACATTTCCACTCCTCCAACAGTTGCAGCCAGCACGTAAGTGCCAATTACAGTCAAAGCTATACCAAGAATCATAAAAATCGAAAGAGTTGAGCGACGTATCTGTACCATAAGAAGGTATGTGCCTAAAACGAAGTATCCAACATACCCAGTAAGTATGAAAACATCACTGTTCAACTGGTAAGTGGTAAACAAGCCGAAAACTGGTAGAATGGCTACACCCAAAAACCACAGTACTACAAAGTATCTTAAAATCGTTTGATCTGCATGAGCTATAAAAATACGCAGGATCGGAGTCAAAAGGTAAAGGCCAACGAGCATATAGAGGTACCAAAACTGGTAGTAAGGACCATTCAGCAAGCCTTGGATGATGGCGTTTGAAGTGAATGCTTGATGCTCAACTAAAAAGTCCCAGGCAAAGTAGGCGCCGCCCCAAAATATCCAAGGTAAACCTATTCGAGCCCATCGCTTCTTAAAAAAAACGCTTAGACTTTCATTCTTTGAGGGTTGGAGCAGAAGAGCGCCAGTCAACATCACAAATAATGGAACCCCAATTCGTCCAATAGACTGGTAAATATCAACCGTAGTCCAACGGATGATTTCAAACTGATTCATTTGCTGAATTGTTAAGTCATTTGAAGCATGAAGCAGGATAACTGCTACGATAGCAATCGTCCGAATTAGGTCAACGGGAACAACTCGCCCTCGCAGCTGATTCAGCTTCTCCACCTAAACCAAATCACATTCTAAGAGGGTTTTGTGCTAATAAAAGTTGACTTACAACGAGGAAAAAGCGAGTTTTCTTTCAATGCGCAGCACACGCTAAACGCAGAGCAAATTCTCCTAATCTGAAAACCAGTTGGATAAGGCTCTGCATGAAGCAAAATAACTAAAACTTTGGCAACCGTGAGATAGGATCAACGGGGAAGAGTGATATCATCATTTTTTCGGTGCAATTTCGGTCCATTAATCTCGATTTTCTTCCTCTAGGTGCCGTTTGTTAAACCTTAAAAAATCAAATTTTAAAAATTTAAATCTGCCTAGCGTAGAGATAGCCTTAGCGGTAAGCATTGTTATTCGAATGATTGGAGACATAAATAACGAGTGTAAGAAAAACAAGTAGTGCATGGAAAAGAAAACAGGTTAAAAAGGTAGTGAGAAGAGCTAAGGGACCATTATTTAGATATAAAGTATTGAGAGTTAATAACAATAGACAAGTTATATATGGATTTAGAGGCGTTAAAAAGGGGAATCGTTCTAGTGAAAGATATAAGAATGGATATCTGAAAAATTATCATAGGAGACATAACAGACAAAGAAAATCATTCTATTAGCTCTTATTTTTACTAACAAAAGGAACAATAAGAAGGCAATTATCAAAGAAGTAAATAGCTTATCTAAATTTCTTACAATTCACAAAATACGTTAAACGGTTACTGCGATATTCAGGGGGTGAGAAAAACCAAGGTGTGTTTTTTAGATTATAGCCTCGTATATCTCGTTAGCGATTAGTTTTGCGCCTTCACTGTTGGGATGGACCCCGTCAGGAAAATAATCAGAATAGTTAGCCAAAGCCGAATACACATTTATTACTGGCAAATCAGTCTGTTTTGCCGCCTGTTCAATGCTGGGAATTACGGTGAGCACGAAATATTGGGGGCTTATGCCAGATTCATTGTTGAAAACTGGCGGTGGCAATACAATCCATATCTTCGGCTTACTTGCAAGCGCCTGGAACGCGGCAACCAGCTTCACGTAGTCGTCCACAAAACTTCCATTGTATTGCTCAAGGTCTGGGTGAGCGTCATTGGTTCCCAACATAATGATTACTATGTTAGGCTGAAATTCAGTAGCTTTTTGGAATGCGCTCGTGTTCATATACGGGTTCTGAGAATTAAGAGAGACCGTGGACCCGCCAACACCAAAGTTGCCAACCGTATAGTTTGCACCAAGCAGCATCGAAAGGTCAGCTGGATACCCAGTTCCCTCCGTGATGCTATCGCCGACACATGCAACACGGATTTTTTCTGCTGAGGATTTTTTATTTCCAGCTAAAACAGCGAATGTTGCTATTCCCGATGATACAAGCAGGATGACTAATCCAATCACCAGTAATCTTAATTTCTTCTTATTCATTTTACGGTCTCGCTACACGCCAAATTCTATTTTAAGGCTTTATTCTGATATATGCTCGCTTGAAACAAATGCAAATAAATGCTCATTAACTTAGCGGGAAAATTCAAACCAGTAAATTGGGTTCGAATCATCTTTTCCTGTGTGCCCGATTTTTTCAAGACCTCAAGTGGATAAATGAGTGACAAGCCTTTTAGCAAAAATGACAGGAATCAATTCAATTAACATATAAGTGAATCGGGCGCGATTTAAACCCAAACGGGTTAAACCACAAAGACTAAAATCGCAAAAGTTCTTTTCGCTTTCTAGCGCATGCTTACTTATCCGTCAATAAAAATCCTAAAAGTCCTTAGATTTAGCTAGGTGACTTTGACTAAAAGCATATACGCTTGCAGGCTTGAATGGAAGGTACGTCAGCTTGCTGATTAGATGCCGTTGAAATCACAGCTTCTTGTCCGTGGCGCCTTCCACGCCTAACCATTATTGCAACGCCAAAATTACCGCCACAGCAACAATTGCTACTATTATGGAAAACTCCAAGCCTCCAGACGAATTGCTTCGCTCACTGGGAACCAATTTCTAAGTTTGTAGTTGCTCATATTTGCGTACTACCAAGTTTACCGTCGCAGTGGTATTCATGAGAGCGAAAACGGCGTCTACTCTGCAAATTATTCTTCCTGGATGAGCATCAGTTGCAGTTAACCTCGATATTTCATTGATTGTTGCTACTACTTCGCCAAGTTCCTCGTTATCAAGGAATTTATCCCAGTCTGGAACAATAATTTTTTTGCCTTCTTCCGCAACTTCTTTTTGGAAGCCTTTGCTCTTAATTTTGTCCGATAAGCTTTCCATGGCTTTTCTGCAATCAGTCAGCACTCCGTGATATTCACCTACTGAGTACTGCTTCCAAGCATCATTAACATGACTAATGGTTTCAGCAAACACAGAGTCGATAGGCTGAGGAACCTCAATCAGTGAAACAGTTTTGAAGCCCAATGCTGGCAGATACTTTTCTACCCAATCACTTTTTGGTATGTTGAATTTTAAATTAGCTGAGCCTGTGTTGTCATTAGAAAAAGGCTGGAAAGCGAAAGTGTACGTGAAAACAGAATGAACCACAAGTTGTAGGTCTTTGGATTCTCTCAGCTTTTCTATTTGTGCCAGCGTAAAATGGTCTAAATTAAGATTAAATATAAGTGTCGCTTTTGAGTTGCTGTATAAAGCTATTGAAGACTGATTGGAGAAAAGCTGACCTACATAATACTCTTCACCGTTAGCTCCAATCATTTTTAGTTCTGCAATCAAATTACTTAGGTTTACGTACTGCGTAGCTATAGGTGGGGTCGCTTGGCGAAAATTTATTGCGCCTTGGTCGATTTCCAAACAAATATTTAATCTTGGACAAATAGGTGATGGCTCTACCGTAATATTACTGAAAGTCACATGTAGCTGCGAATTCTGAAGGAATACATCTACTGACAATTCTATCCCTCATTTCATCATTCTTGTTAAACGTTGGATTTCTTAAGGTTATCTAATTTTCCAAAAAAGTAAAGATACTTCGGCAGAAGAATTAATTGGAAAAGCCTTTTAAGCCCAAATTTCCATTGCTTCTACCAACTGAGGCTGAAAACACGTTGTTTAGCCAAAAAGAGATTGAATATTTGCGTTCGTCAAAGAGCTTCAATTACAACTATAGTTATTTCTTGAAACATCAAATTAAAAACAAAGTTAAGCCTCTATCAGAAGAACTCGTGCTTCTTGGTAATGCAGGATTCTTAAATAGTCTTAGCGAAAACTCAGAGTCTTAGGGTCTTCAAAAGACTCAAGAAAACGAAATAAACTTAAATCAAGCTACTTTTGACAAGACAAAGTGGACCGGGGGGATTTGAACCCTCGCGCAATTGGAGATATCGCCCGAAAACCCCTTCTTAAAGTTCATTGGTTATGAACGTATTCTTGGTTTAACTAAAAAACAAGCAACCTATCCTGGTACCAAATGTTTGAGACAACTCTAAATTGGTTTTAATGGAAATATCCAAACTGATCGGCTCAGGCCATTTTTGTCTGATTGCCTAGCCTGATATGGTTCCGCAACTAATTTTACCTCTCCCCGGTATGTATACAGACCAGATAGCAATATTTCGAATAGATATACTTTGACACCGTTGTGAAGAGAGTCTCTCAGAGTTTTATTTTGTTTAAAATCTATCATTTGGTCCCCTTTTAATCCCATCCCAGTGTAATGAAGAACTCCATCTTTCCATAGGTCACGGTATACCCCTTTGGTTTGGTCATTAATTACAACTAAAGTGTTTGTGGCAATGCTTCTTCTCATGCCGCCTTGCCGGCCACATTTGAAAGTCAAACAGAGGTACTGATTATCGATTGACTGACCCTTTTTTAATGGTGGATCAAAGGTCATCCTTGGATTACCGATTGAATTTCTCTGTTTTCACTTATACGTCTTTCTCGCTTTATTTCCTTTTGCAATTGATTTCAATCTCACATATTCGTTATGCTGTACACTCAACTTATCAGGTTCAAAGATGACGACCTCTCAGTAGCGTAGCTCACAACGGAGAAGAGGCTTTGCAACTGATTGAAATAGTTGTTACTTTGTCTGCGACTTCAGCGGTAATAACCGCTTTTTAGAAAGCGAAAATAAGCTTGATCCAAAAAAGGACCGGGGTTTAGCGGAAAGCATGGAAAGGTGGACCGGGGGGGATTTGAACCCCCGACCTCTTGAGTGCAAGTCAAGCGTTCATACCAGCTGAACTACCGGCCCTAGCTTTCCAATTGATTAACAATTCAATGATATTTAGCTTTTGTTCGGGCAAAAACAGGGTTAACGCAGAAAAATGATGAAAAATATAAAAAAAATAATGAATAAATTTAGAGGTTTAATGGGTTAAGCGGTAAGCTTAATATCGTCTTGATCTTGCTGGTCGTTTCTTAGCCCAGCATTCTCGGCAGTAAACTGGCCTGTTTGGGTCTGGTTTGAATGGGACTTCACATTCTTGACCGCATTCAGAGCAAGTTGCCTTATGCATTTCTTTCTCGGACACTACTTTTCAACTCCTTATATCTGTTTATTGTGCAAAAACTGCTTCTTGCACGACGCATCTATGCAACGCATTGAAACATATAAAATTTATCGTTAAAAAAGGAGGCCTCAATGCACATTGTTAAACGCTTACTTTAGCATGGGTTTATCAAAAAAATCAACTTACCGATTGTTTTTAAAAAAGTTATATGCTGAAAGCGCTGATAAGTCATTAGCTGAGGAGGCTTAAGGTTTGGAGTTTAAAACAGTTAAAATTGACCCGCCGAAAGACTGCAACATCATCTTAGGCATGGCTCACTTCATAAAAACAGCTGAAGACCTCTACGAAGCCATGGTTAACTCTGTCCCAAACATTAAATTTGGCCTAGGTTTCTGCGAGAGTTCAGGACCTTGTTTGGTCAGGCACGAGGGAAACGACGAGGAATTGCGTCGACTGGCAGCCGCGAAAGCCTTTGAAATTGCCTGCGGACACAGTTTTCTCATCTTTATAAAAAATGCTTATCCATTGAACGTTCTTGATAAAATCAAGAAGGTGCCTGAGGTGTGCACCATCTACGCTGCTACAGCTAACCCGCTAGAAGTAATAATTGCTGAAACCGCTCAGGGAAGAGGCATTATCGGTGTTGTTGACGGCTCAAAAAGTAAAGGCGTAGAAACCGACGCTGACATTAAGGAGCGACGGCAGTTCCTGCGGAAAATCGGCTACAAACTAGGCTAACACCGATTATTCTTCTTCTGAAGCTATTATGCTCTTCAACAGGGAGTCGTCGATGTTTCCGCCAGTTACAACTATAGCCACGGTTTGCTTAGTGAATGAGTCGTTGTTTTCCAGCAGCATTGCGACTCCTGCTACGCCGGAGCCTTCCACCACTTGCTTTTCATTTTTCCAAAGCAGATAAACCGCATGCCTGATTGATTCTTCTCTGACCAGCATTACCTCATCAACGTATTGCTGTGCTATGGTAAATGTGATGGAGCCTTTCTCGATCCCTCCAGATAAACCTTCGGCAATGGTGTAGGGTTCATGTTTGCGTGGAGGAACGATTTTGCCAGCCTTCAAAGACTCGTACATGATGGGTGAAGCTGCGGATTGTACGCCGATAACTTGCACGTTGGGTCTTTGACTTTTAATGGCTATGCTTATGCCTGCAATCAAGCCCCCTCCGCCAACCGGCACAACGACGACGTCGACGTTTGGGAGTTCTTTTAGGATTTCTAACCCGACGGTTCCGTGTCCAGACACGGCTAACTCGTCATTGTAAGGAGAAATGTAGAGGCGCCCTTCTTGTGCTGCAATTTCTTTAGCTTTCTTTTCAGCCTCGGTGTAAGTCTCACCGAACAACAAGAGGTCGGCACCGTACTGTCTTATGCCATACACCTTAATTTTCGGCGTGTTAGTAGGCACCACTATTTGCGCCGAGAGACCCAGTTTTTGAGCACCATAAGCTACTGCTAGACCATGATTGCCAGCTGAAGCAGTCACCACTCCTCTGGCTTTTTCTTTGGCAGATAGGCTCAAGAGTTTGTTTATTACTCCGCGAATTTTGAAGGAATGAGTTACCTGCTGGTTTTCAAGCTTCAAAAAGACCTCGCCGCCGCATAGCTCGCTTAGAAACTTTGAACGCGCCAGCGCAGTGGGAATAGCGTATGGTGCTATGGTTTTTTGTGCCTGCTCTATGTCTCGAAGTGTAACCATTTTTTTTCATCGCCTAAAAGACCGTTAACTTGCCTGTTAAGTTAAGCAATATAAACTATTTTAGCTGTTTCCCCCCCGACAAACTAATACGGCTGTTGGTCATTTAGTTCACCGATTTGAGGAACTGATGCATCTCAATATTCGCTTTGTCGCGCGCCGTGCTTTGACTCTTGAGCCCTTGCATTAATGATCATTCGTTTAGCGTCTCGGCGAGTAAGCGGTGTTCAGCTCGTCTCAAATGGACTGCTAAGGTAGAACTCGAAAGACCAAGCTTTTGGGCAAGTTCATCCACGCTTACTTTTCTGGGCGTATCAAAGTAGCCAAGCCTAAAGGCCAAAGAAATAGCTTCTTGCTGTTTTTCAGTCAAGCGACAAGGGTTTGCTGAGGCTCTGGAACCTAAGGAGAAAAGAAAAAATGCATTTTGCAGCTATTGATGATTTTAACCAGAGCCTTTTCAGCCCCGCGGCTTTTTTCTCTGTTTGATTTTAGTGGGACTAAAAAGGGGGGATGGGTTTTTCCCATTGTTCGTTTATGGTCGTTTTTTCACTGTTCGCAACACGAGTGCCCCGACTATGGTTACTGCGACTATGATGGTGACGATGATGGCGATGGATACGTACAGCACTTCCCAGCCAAGTGGAGATAGCGATAGTGGCATTGCTGTGGGTGCAATGGTAGGTGATGGTGTCGGTGTTGGACTTGGGGTCGGAGCAGGCGTCGGCGTCGGTGTTACTGAGACAGCGGCTGCTTGTGTGTAGCAGGTGATGTTGAAGTCGCCAGATGCCACGTACAGGTTGCCAGCGTAAGGTACAGGTTCTGTCGGTTCATTACCGCAGGCGGCGTACGATTCTTTCGCTCCGGTGGCGCTGTTAAGCACGTAGACATTGTATGTGTAAGTGTCAACGTAGAGGTTTCCAGCGTAGATGGATATGGGTGTCATATCTTCCCTGTTAAGCCAAGTCGACCACGTGACGTTGCCGCTTAGCGCGTTGAGGCAAACGATTGAGTACCACTCGTTGAAGTAAACGTTGCCATTTGCATAGAGTACGCCTCCGACGTTTGTTACACCCCACTGCCCAGGCGTGCCTGGATTATAGTACGCGTCGTAAGTCCATAGGATTTTTCCCGATGTTAGATTCACGGCAAATGTGCGCATGTTAGTCTGTTGTACGAAGGCAATGTTATCTGCTGAATCGACTGTTACCGGCGCCACTATTCCTTCGCCTGTTGGAGCGAAGATACCGGCTGTTCCAGCAGCTATGAATGGGTTTTCGGCATAGGGAATTGTTATGTTGTTGATGAGTGCTCCTGTTTGTGCGTTAAGTTCGTAGAGGAAACCGTTAGGTGAGCTTGTGGAAAACGAAAAAATCGTAGAAGTCATACCACCTTGGTTAGGTGCAATGTAGACAACGTTGTTGACAATTGTCGGCGTTCCGATTAATAATGCGCTGCCCCAAGTGTATTTCCAGTTAATTGCTCCATTGCTTGTGCTTAGGCAGTAGATGTAGTTGTTGTCTCCGACGTAAAGGTTGTTGCCAACCACCATCGGTGATGGAGGTCCATCTGTTCCTGTTTCTCCGAAGCCCTCGTTAGTGGCAGGTCCTGCGGGTAATGCTTTGCTCCAGACTAAACTGCCTGTTGTTGCATCTAAGCAGTAGACGTTTCCGTCGTCTGCTCCTGTGTAGACATATCCGTTCATGACTGCTGGTGTGGAATAGATTGTAGCTTTAGTTGTAAAGTTCCAAATGACGTCGCCGTTGGTGGCGTTGAATGCGTAAATGTTCTTGTCTGTTGAGCCGATGTATCCTATGCCGTTACCGAATACTGGTGAGCTTGCAAACGCTGCGCCGCTGCCCAAGGGTTTGCTCCATAATACTGTTAAGTTTGTTGGGCCCACACCGTTTGAGTCATGTGCAGCATCGTTCATGTATTGTGGCCAGCTCTGTGATGGTCCGCTGCCGATGCATACGACTTCATTGAGTGTGCCAGCTCCACCTTCGATGCTCGAGATTGTTGAGTATGTGTAAGTTCCAGGTGTAGATGATGAGGTCGTAGGTATCAGGTAAAGGTTGCCGTAAGCGTTGCATTGGGCGTTGTCTGGCGCACCGTTCTCAAATGGAAGTGACCAAACCTCACTCCCGTTGTAAGCGTTGAAGCAGTCAAATTCTGAATGCCCATATTGCCCGGTGTATGGATTTCGGTATTCATTGTCGCCCATTTGTGCGTAAATGTAGCCTCCGGCTATTGAGAAAGTGCCTGAATATGCGACGCCGTTGTTTGTGTACGCGTTCCAAACCTCCTTTCCGGTTGTAGCGTTTACCGCATAGAAGTGTCCGTCTTCATTGTGGCCGTAAATCATTCCGTAGCTTGAGCCTAGACTCCAAGACCAATCGCTGTTAGGTGTTCCAGGATTAAACTTCCACATGAATTGTCCTGTGGTGATGTTCCACGCATATATCCATCCGTCTTGTGTTCCAAAAGCGAAAACACCGTCAATGGATGTAGTGCCGCAAAATTCTAGAGATGGAACGGGAACTGTCCATAAATACGCTCCTGTTGCTGCGTTGAATCCACTGAACGTTTGGTCTGCCGAATTACCGTAGACCATGACTCCGTCGCCATACACTGAACCTGAACCTGTTGGAACCTCTGGTTTGCCTGTATCATTCCATAAAACTGTAGGTGGCTCTGCTGGGTCGCTTAGCACCCAACCGTCACCGCTATTATCAAAGAACATAGTTCCTGGTAGATGCTGCGAATCTGTGACAGGTGCTCCTCCTCCAATTTGCACCTCCTGTCCAGGAAAGTCTGCTCCGCCGTTTGAGAATCCCGCTGGAGCCGCCCAAACAAAGGTTCCTGTGTCAACGGTATAGCAATTTCCTCCCAGCATCATATAGTTGCCACCTAAGTACAGGGGTGATCCCAATAATCCGTCTGGATTGAAAATGGCGTAAACGATGTTTCCCGTTCCGCCGTCTAATGCAATTGTGTCGGTTGAGTTATTAACGAAGACGTAGCCGCCGAAAGCCGTCATATCGCTAAATATTGGGACAGTAACTCCTGGAATATGTGCAGTCCACAGTATGTTTGCCGTTGTTGGGCCTGGGCCTGTTCCTGCGAAGCTTCGACTGTCATTACCGGCAGGCGCTGCGTATATGTCGTTGATCAGGTTTGAGCTTATTGTACTCCCTGATGTTGTCTGTGCTTTGACGGAAGACAAAGTAGAATCTGATAATAAAGCTATCATCGAAATCAATAGCAAAGCACTGATTGCAAATGCAGTTATTATATTTTGAACTTTTTTTGTTTTTTTCATTTTTTTCACATGCGTTTTATCGCGCGATAACGCATCGACTTTTTTCTTAATAGTTTTTATTGCAAAGCGGTCGCTTTACAAAACGGAAATAGAAAAAATATTAGTACAACGTCTGAATACAAGTGGAAATATGCTGGTAGAAGATTCTGATATAGTTAGACGATTCTGCAAGCTAGGATTAACCCCTAGACAAGCCAGAGTTTATGTGAGCGTCCTGACCAACGCTCACACCATACCCGAAATCTCTGACAGAACTAATTTGTATGAGCAAGATATTTATAAAATAATTAAGAAGCTCGAGAAAATAGGTTTAGTCACAAGAACGGCAGTCAAACCTATCCAGGTAGAAGCATTGCCTGTCGAGAAAGCTCTAAATAACTTGATAGAAATTCAACAAAGGAATGTTGAAGCGCAAAGAAAGACTGCAATGGGCATAATAGATTCAATCAAAAAACAGTTTAAACCGTATCTCCAACACGAAAATTCAAAATTTGTTCTGCTTCCATTCAGAACGGAAGCGTATAAAAATAGAACTGAATTGGCGTATGAAAATGCAAAAAGTACATATGACGTGTTTACTAGCCAAGAACTATTTCCGCCGAGTGCACACGAGGTCATATCGGAACTTATTGATGTGTCTAGCATTTTTTTAAAACATAACGTTAAGGTAAGAGTTCTCATTGGCTGCAATAAAGAGGAAAATAAACTTGATGAGGTTTTTAATAAAAGAAATTGGCCAAAGCGGGCGACAGCTTTTAATCTGACGATAAAGAAAGCTTGCGGACAAGATGGTCTGTACTACGCAATAATTGATGGCGAAGAACTCTGGGTTCCATTAGAATTGTCATTAGCAAGTGCAACGTTAGTTACAAACAACAAAGAGGTAATCGGAATAGCAAGAAAACTCTTTGACACGCTTTGGGAAGACACAAAAACAGTAACGCTTCTAGAGGTAAACAAGCTTCAGCGAAACAAAAGTACTCAACGTAAAATGATTTAATTAAAGCCGTGAACCAATCAATCAGTCTTAAGCTCGAATGGATTGGTGAAGGAAGATAATACTTGCTTTTCTTTTTCTTCAAATCCAGAACCTAAGCAAATTCGAACATTCGGCACTTGTAAGTTGGAAAGCGATTCCCCAAAAAAAGGAATGTGAGTGAAATCTCCATTATGGCGGAGTTCGAATCCATCCACTGTGCCATCATATTAAAACAAATGAAAAAAGATAGTTAAAAGTGTTAAATTCTCCTCCAGAGTAGCGCATCCCAGCGGACTCGAACCTCTTGGTTAGAGTGCATTCATTTGCATTTATCAGAATAACATTTATTTAATTCAAGCCTCATGCAGGGCTTGAGGAGCAAAAAATTATGTCAAAAAACAAGAAGGGCTTTAATGCCCAAGCACTAAATCCCGCTCGAGGCTCCGCCTTTTCAAAGTAAAAGCTCTACTGGTTTAACATTTCAGCAAGCAAGCGGTGTTCAGCTCGTCTCAAATGGACTGCTAAGGTAGAACTCGAAAGACCAAGCTTTTCCGCAAGTTCATCCACGCTTACTTTTCTGGGCGTATCAAAGTAGCCAAGCCTAAACGCCAAAGAAATCGCTTCCTGCTGCTTTTCAGTCAAGCGGCTAATCGGTGAATTGAGCGAAAATTTGGCATCCGTCAGCGACAGCACCTTGTAGTTAACTCCTCTATTTTCAAGGAACTCCTTAACCTGCTCATCATCCCCGACAAAGGTAACTCTAACTTTTCCATCCCTGACACCAAAAGGCAACATTGGGTACATTCCTCTTCTGTTAGACGTTCCCGAAGTTGACTGAGCCGGGTTTCCCTTGATAAAGTAGATGCAAGCGCCTCTATCACGTCCTAAAAGCTGATATTCAATTTTGATTTCGTGAAGAAGTGACTTTAGAAGTTCTTCAACTTCCAAAGAATCATCCCTGGCTTCTAACCTGAATATGGCTGCAGCTTCAGACGAATCAAATCTCAAGATGTGCAGCATCTCAAATGACTTGATCTTTTTCATGGTTTCAAGCCTGTTCAGCTCAGTCAACTGAGCTTTTTTGATTAATTCAGAGTTGTCATCTGCTCCAGATTTTTTGAGTCTCTCGATTTCTCGATCCTTAATGCTTCTAATTGATTCGTTGATTGACCACTCTACAACTAGCCTGCGCATGTGATTTACATTATTCCCATTAAATAAATAGATTATGGTAGCGAATATGCTCGCTATAAGATTAATCCGCATCGATATCATTCAGTTAAAAGAAAAAGAATTCAAAGTTGAACAGTATGGTTGAATACAAATGGGTTGCCCTTTCAAACACAACTATAGGCACACTAATGGCTACGATTGATTCTAGCATTGTTCTGATAGCCTTGCCAGCTATTTTCAGAGGTTTAAATGTTAATCCGTTTACTTCTTTTCAATATCTGCTCTGGATACTATTCGGCTACAGCATTGTCACCGCAACCTTGCTTGTAACCTTCGGCAGAATATCAGATATGTTCGGAAGAGTCAAACTATACAACTTAGGATTCGCCATATTCACAGTAGGCTCACTCCTCTGTGCCATAACACCAAGCCAAGGCAATCTGGGAGCAATCGAACTAATCGCATTTAGACTCATACAAGGCGTCGGTGGAGCATTTCTTCTCGCAAACAGCGCCGCCATAATTACTGACTCGTTCCCGGCCAATGAACGCGGAAAAGCATTGGGCATCAACCAAGTAGCAGCTGTAGCCGGTGCACTAGTTGGCTTGGCGCTTGGTGGAATTCTAGCAACATATGATTGGCGATTAGTATTTCTCGTGAACGTTCCAATTGGGATAGCTGGAACCATTTGGTCATACTTGAAACTCAAAGAATTGTACACTATCAGACGTAACCAGAAATTGGATATTTGGGGAAACATAAGCTTTGGCGCCGGTTTAACCCTTATCTTGATAGGAATGACTTACGGGTTGTTGCCTTATGGCAGTTCAGCTATGGGTTGGAGCAGCCCGTTTGTAGTTGCTTCCCTAGTTATTGGAGCAGGGCTTCTCGTCGCATTCCCCTTTATTGAACGACATGTTGCTGAACCTCTGTTTAGGCTTGAACTTTTTAAAGTAAGAGCGTTCGGTATAGGTAACATTGCGTCGTTCTTAAGTTCCATGGCTCGCGGTGGAGTCATGATTATACTTGTAGTTCTTCTTCAAGGCATCTGGCTTCCACTACATGGCTACAGCTACGCTTCAACGCCGTTCTGGGCAGGAATATTCATGATACCTATGATAGTTGGTACGGTTATAGCAGGTCCCATCGGTGGTTGGCTATCCGATAAACATGGCGCAAGAATACTGGCTACAGGGGGTATGTTCATAGTTGGATCATCATTTATCGCTCTTTCATTCTTGCAGAGCAATTTTGCGTACTTATCTTTCGGGACAATACTCTTTATTTTTGGCGTCGGTAGCGGTCTGTTCCAGTCACCTAACACGGCGTCTATAATGAATAGTGTTCCGCCTGAACATCGAGGCGCCGCATCAGGCATGCGTGCAACACTCCAAAACAGCGCTCAAACAATAGGCCAAGCATTATTCTTCACTATCGTAATAGTATCTCTGAATAGCACTCTTCCAGGCGCTCTATCTTTGGCGGTGACAAATGCTGGCGCTTCTTTGCAAGTTGCCAAAGTTTTAAGTTCTATCCCTGCAACCGCTGCTTTATTTGGGGCACTCTTAGGTTATAACCCCATTCAAACTATGCTAGGAACATTGCCGCACTCAGTGATTAGTAGTATACCTGCAGCAGCCATTCAAAAAATCACGCAACCAACGTTCTTTCCAAATGCTATTGCCTCGCCGTTTATGAATTCATTAAGAGAAGTGTTTATTGTAGGTGCTATGATGTGCTTTATAGCTGCCATCCTCTCGATGTTTAGAGGCGGTAAATACGTCTATGGTCAAACAGAAAATAAGCCAAAAGAAAAAAAGCGCGCACAGGGTAGAGCTGATTCGGATTATGAAATCAGAAAAAAAGGTGAATAAAAAATGCATGCTTTGGAATTGAACAACGTAACTTCTGGTTACAATGGGCAAGCCGTTTTGCACGATATCAGCTTTAAACTGAAAGAGCCGTCAATTTACGTTGTTTTAGGGCCAAACGGCGCAGGCAAGACAACTTTGTTTAGAACAATTGCTGGCATACTAGAGCCATTTAGCGGCAAGGTTCTTTTCGACGACCAAAACATAACCACATCTGACAAGACGCGAAAAAAAATAAGCTATCTCTCACAGTTCAATGCGATGCCTGAAGAGATGACTGTGTATAACGCGCTCAAGTTTTACTCTGATATAGAGGGCGGATCCCCCGACAAGGCAATTGATCTGCTGGACCTTGGTCAACTGAAGAACAAGAGGTTTTCTGACCTTTCACAAGGACAAAAAAAGAGAGCTGCCATCGCAAAGGTGTTTCTGTGCGAAAGAGATTTGTATTTGCTGGATGAACCCACTGCGAATTTAGACCCAGCAGTTTCAAAGGAAATTCGAGATATCATCTTAAAATTAAGTAAGGACAAAATGATTCTGTACTCTTCACATAACCTCTATGAAGCAACGGACATTGGAACTTACCTGATTTTAATCAAAAATGGCTCCGTAACTTTGGTTGATAAGATCTCAAACATTAAACCTAAACAGTACCGAGTCGGCATCAAAACCTCAACAGACATATCTACAATGGTTGATGCCCATCGTGAGGGCGAATACTTTGTTTTGAATGTATCTAGCCCTGAGGAAGCAGGGCTTGCCTTGAAAAAACTGGTCGAAAATGGTGTTTTGGTCACTGAAATGCGCCAGTTAGATAATCCTTTGCAAGAACTTTTCGAGACACCTAACGTAAACGTAGAAAAAACACAAAAGGAGACGCAGCAAGTTGCCAAGTAGCGCCGTGATTTTTGCCAAGCGAAGCCTCAGTTTAAGCAAAATACAATTTGCAATGGGGATTGTTATTGCTTCTGCTGGAATCGTGTTATTTAACGCCGGCAACCATTTAACACTAAATGGGCATGCCCTTGTAAATGGTCAGCTCGCGCTCCTTTCTGTTTCTCTTATGGCAGAGGGCATTCTTCTTTCCTCAATCCCTCTTATTTTGCTGTATGTTTATGACAAAAACAACGGGGTTTTGGAGTACTTGCTTTCGCTTGGTTGGAATCAATACGACATCTTTAAGCGCTACTTAGAAGCCGCGCTCTTCTTGGCGCTTACTATTTTTATTTACGAATTAGCCGCCAATGTTGCAGTGAATGTGGTTATAGGAACATCAGTTACCCTCATTTTAAGTTTAGTAGTGTCCGCTGTCACTGCCGCGTTAGGTTTCTCGGTGGTTTCTTTTGTTACAGTCGCTATGGTTGATTTCAGCTCATTGCTAAAGCAGAGAGTAGGCGGAAATAGTCCTCTTGCTTATACGCTTGGCGCGCCGATTATCGCTCTCACCTTCTTACTTGCGTTTATTTTCCCGTTTTTTACCGGCGTCTTAATTGAGCTGCTTATTGCCGGCGTAGTTGGTGCGCTGTCAATCGTGCTTTTGATTTTGTCAAGCAGGCTAATTAGAAGAGAAAAAATGCTTCCATAAAACAAAAGTCCAGCACAATCGCTTTCCTTATATTTCTTAGTTTTTCGCATGAAATTTAAACGTGAATGCAAACCTAACATCCCGCGCTTTGCTCCTTTTGCAAAATAGAGCTTGATCACCAATTATTCTGGTAAATGACCTCGAGCTTGGACGTTACGCACGCTGGCTTATCCCAATATTATATGTTGGAGTGTGCTGGAAACGTGCTGGTTGGAAAAAAGTTACACCGCTTCTTCTTCAGCTTGAGGCTTCTGAGCCCTTTTTAATTACGTACATTTCTGAGAAGAACACGGTGAATACGGAAAGGAAGCACATAGCCATTGCAATTGAAAAAAAGTTATCAGTATTATAAAGACTTGGAACTGAAAAAATCTCCAGAAAAACAATGCCGCTGGTTATGGCGATTATCGTGAATACAACTGCAAGGACAGACAATTTGAGAATTATCGGGTTTTTTAACTCGTAACTGCACCAAATAATTGTAAATCCAAAAAAGAGAATTAGTGAACCATTAACAATGTGTGCCAAAACCTCTATTCCGCCAGCGTAGCTCAAGAAATCGAACTGAGTCTTAAGCGGGATATATATGAATAAATTAGTTGACATCCCCATCCAAAACTGGGCAAACAGGAGAGCGATTTCTATAACAAATAGCTTCCTTAAGATGCCATAATCCATAATAAGATACTCGTTAAATGTACGTAAAAAGGTTTCTTCTTTCGCAAAGTATACAAGTCACTTTATGAAAACTGATCATTAAGGCAAAAAGAAACTTATAGTAAGCAAGCTAAAGGTTAATTTATGCAGAACATAGACCCTGTTTTCATCCTTCAACCCGTAACTGTAATCATCATCGCTTCAGCGCTCTTGGTTTACTGGTATTCTAAACGCCGCTTTAACCCGATGGTGCTTGCTTATTCACTTGTAGCCTATGCCGTAGCTATCGCACTGAAATACGCAGTGCAGAGTATACCCACCAACATAGTACTAAACAACGTAGAATTAGGCGTTTATTATGGGCTTCAAACTGCAATCTTTGAGGTAGGACTCGCTTATCTGGTGGCATGGTACGCGGTCTCACACGACAAACTTGAAAGAAAAGACGCAGAAGCCTACGGCGCAGGACTAGCTTTCTGGGAAAACGCCGTCTTACTAGGCCTAATTCCGTTAATCAGCCTGGTTGCCTACTACAGCATTCTTTCATCAAACACACCGCTTGCCCAAACACTCTATGACCAACTAAACAAAAACGCACCTGGATACTTTGCCCCTGTCTCACAAGCACTAGGAACAGTAGCTTACGGCATTCTTGAAAGAATATCTTCGATTTTAATCCATTCCGCTTGGGGTTACCTCTGCTTTGCAGCAGCTTACCTCCGCAAAAAACGGCTCTTCCTAATTGCTCTACCCATGGGCTTTCTTGATTTCTTAGTGCCGTTCGAGCCAAACTTGGGGCTCCCCCTCTTTGAAGCAACAGTTTTCGCGCTAGCTGTTCTCTCGGTACTGGTAGCTTGGTACGCAACAAAACAATTCAGAAAGACCACTGAAAACAAAACAGCCACTCCTCAAAGCTAACCTCTACAGCGTCGCGGGCTGCCCATCTCGGCTATGAATAAGTAGGGAAGGCCTTTTTTGATGGCGGCGCGGCGTTGCCAAGTTGCTAAGCCGAAGGATTTTCTTTCTCGTTTTTCCCAAAACTGTAGGTGTGTTCTCCTTTTTTCACCAATCTAAAAAGTTTTCCATCAGTCACCATTGACAGAATGTCCGGTTCTTTCAGGTGATGATCACTAAAAGACAGTACCCCATCTTGCTTTAACACTCTGTGGAGCTCCTTCAAAACTGCAGTCTGATCTTCTAAGTCATGAAACACATCGTACAACAGCGCCACGTCTACGCTTTCATCGGGCAATTTGGTTGCGCAATCAGAAATGATTGTCTCCACGTTTTTCAATCTGTTCTTTTCGGCAGTTTTCTTAACCATCTTTATGGCGAGCGGAGTCACGTCCAGGGCATACAATCTGCCTTCTTCGCCGACCAATTTGGATGTAGGGAGCACATAACCGCCTGGTCCGCAGCCATAGTCGAGTACATTAAAACCCTGCCTTAATCCGACCTCACTCAATATATTCGCTCGGGGGCTACGAAAATCTCGAATCCTGAATTCCAAAGCCATCAATCTAAACCAAATGTTTGACATTTATATCACCAATTCCGTGATGTTACGGCTTGTCTAAGGGCGCCTGTAATTTCGTTTTTGAAATTTTCATAGGATGCACTAAGCCGTTTTGCATCTTCTTTGGACATGCCTTGAGCGGTGAGTTGTTTTTCAAAGGCCACTCTTGTCTTACGCACTCGATAGCCCAGCGTTAGGTATATCCACAGTAAACTCAACGACAAACGCGCTATGTATGGCGTTGACTTCAGTGCCGTCGTAAACTGTTTAGCTTCACTCATTCTCAACACCTCAAAAAAGAAAAAAAGGAAGCTACTTTTCTTCCTTTTCCGAATGCCAGTTGCTGAATCTGCCTCCGCCTGCGTTTCTGAAAATCTGGCTTATGTTAGTGAAAGTCTGCATGTACTCTTGTGTCAGCTTAACCGCGACGTCATCTGGGAGTCCGCCTGTTTTGAGTTCCTTGTAGTATGCAGCGGCTGCTTTGCCCATGTTTTTTCCAGCTTCTTCTGAGAAAACGCTGCTCATTATGCTTTTGATCATGGTGGGTATTTCAGTTGAAACAACGCTCAGTAGCTCCTTAACATTTTCTGGATCCATTTTTTTGTCTTTTCTTTCTTCGTGAGACATATTTTTCATCTCTAAACATTAATAGAGTGGTCACTGAAGTTAGGTGTTCTGTGCAAAAGTGACCAGTAAGTGGTCAGTCTTTCTGCGCTAAGTCGTATGTTGGGGGGTTGCCTTCTTTTTTTATAAGAATCCCTTGATCTTGCAGCTTGATAACTCTTTCTCGCACTATGCGTCTGCTTGCCTTGCCGCGCATAGACGTGATTTGCCGAGTGAGGGCTGAAATGTTCAGGGCGCCTTTAACGGCTAAGGCTTGGATTATGCACCTTGAAATTTCGTCTTGCGCGATTCGGTTCTGCTTGAGATAATTCTGGGCGTTTTTAAGTCTGGCGGCAATTTTTAGCGGTTCGCCGTACATGCCTATGCCTATCCGTGTAAGCCTCAGGGCGGCAGTTAAACCTTCAAACTCGGGCTTCTCAAGAATAAGCTGCTCAAGCAGGTCAAGGCGGCGCAGAATCTGGTCTAGTTTTTTACCCAGGTCCTCAACGTTGCTTTCGGAATCTTCGGTGCCGGTGCTCAAATACGGTCCCTGCTTAGTTAAGCGGAAATGTGGCGGTTTAGTATTTAAGTTATTGACTAATAGGCGCTTAGTTTGTGCGACAAAGCAGCTTTTACCAGTCTTTCTAATCAGTGTGGCATAGAGAAATACAAAATTTACCATAACTATGTTCAACCAAATGAGGCTTTAGATGGAAAGACCCCGGCGGAAGCATGCGGATTTATCAATGAAGGACAAAACAAATGGAAAACACTAATATAGAACGCAAGCAAGAAATCGTAGGACTATTTCTTTTTCTCAATCATCAAAGATACTTCATAGGGAAAGAACGGATGCTGTACGGAAGGATGAATTTTCATACCACCTGAACCATTTTTGAAAACAAGCGGGTATTCTTTAACTATCTTTTTTGTAAATTCTTCTATTTCATTCATCGCTTGTATGAACTGAATTTCCTCTTCTTTTGAAATCAATTTTATCACCTCAAAAGACCGCTTTTGTGAAAATGACATTTAAGGATATGGGATAATTGGGTTTAGAGAAAAAAAAGTAGTGATAAACGATTATCTACAGCCGTGGCACTTATGTTTTGCAACTGCTTTTCTAATTTCAGCAAGTTTCCTTCCCATTGCATCATACTCAAAAGAAAAACAATTATCCGTTGAAAAGAACCAAATTAGGGGTCAATCATTGTTAAGACTCGCCATCGAGGAGAGCTAGTACGAGGAGTTACTCTGTCCAAAGTACCATCAAACGTAAGTGGTTCAGAAAGAACATGCCCTTCCCAAGAGTACTGGACTATCCATTCAACATTCTCTCTTACGTGGTCAAAGAAACGATTAGGGTTCGCTTCATTGTAGCTTGAAATATTCCTGTCATATTCGTAATTTGGTTCCGTAATTTTTGCAATGCCTAAAACTGAGTAAGTACCGTTTAGAATTACCACATAGTCGCCTACATGCATCTCTTCACAAAATCGCTTAAACTGCCTAATCCAAAATTGCGAAGTATTTTCCAGTTCCTCTTTGGAAAGAGGAGCTTTCCACTTTCTCTTAATTGTATGCCAATCAAGACCGATAGTGTTATTATCGGTGGCATATTTCCAAAGCCTTTCTCTTTCTTTTTTGTCTGAACCATAACTCAAATGCATTACGTAGAAATAGTCTTTGTGTTCGGAGGCAAGTAGCTCTCCAAACGTTCTGCCATTCACACTTCTCACCTATTACCGATAGTTTACTTTGAAATTTAAGCCTATCCCACGATAGTTAACAGAGAACTACCTCAAAGCCAAATCCCACGAAGAGTTAACAGAAGCCGCAATAGTAAACTATTTTAGTTTAGTATAGAATCAAACCTTAACAGCATTTCAGAACTGGTGTTTTTATGAGTTTAGAGAGAAATATGGCTCAAATCGAAGCTTACAAGCAGCAACAATCAGCGGAGCAGCAGAGACTAAAAGATAGAATGGGAAAAATTAAACATAAAATCGCCGTCATAAGCGGTAAAGGCGGAGTTGGAAAAAGCACCGTAACCGTTAACCTTGCCGCTGCGTTTGCACAGAAGGGAAACAAAGTTGGCATTTTGGATGCGGATATTCATGGACCAAGCGTTCCAAGGCTTCTCGGGTTAGAAGGGCAACGTATTAAGTATGGTCCGCCGGGTGCTTTCCCGGTTGACGGACTATTCGGGATGAAGGTTATGTCGATTGATTTCTTTTTGCCTGAACAGGCACCGACTATTTGGCGTGGACCATTAAAAATGAAAGCGATCCGCCAGTTTTTAGCAGATATTGTTTGGGGCGAGCTTGATTTTCTCTTTATTGATTTGCCGCCTGGAACGGGTGATGAACCACTCAGCATTGCTCAGCTTTTGCCCGACCTGGACGGCGTGGTAATCGTTACAATGCCTTCCCAATTGTCAAGTGCAGTTGTTAAGAAAGCAATTACTTTCGCTGAAAGATTAAACATGCCCATAATTGGCGTTGTGGAGAACATGAGCGGTTTTGTATGTCCACATTGCGGAGAAAAAACTGAAATCTTCCAATCTGGCGGCGGAAAAAAGATGGCGGAAGAAGCTGGGGTTCCCTTTCTCGGAAGCATTCCCATTGACCCCAAGATAAGTGTGGATTCCGATAAGGGGCATCCTTTTGTTGTCGCGGATAAGGATTCTGCAGCGGCTAAAGCCTTCATGGAAGTTGTCAAGAAAGTTGAGGCTTACCTGAAAAAATAATACCAAAACATTTGATATTGTAAAAAGTTTGGAGAGCTTAAAACTCCCAGGTTAATTGTCGTCAAGCTACTCTTTTGTAAGAGTAATTTCTATCGTTGAAACCATTCTTGACCTGTTTTCGCCTTCTCTTGGCGGCATCTCTACTGTTCCGATTGCAATTTTTGTCACTTTAAGATCTTTTAGGAACCGACTTCTTGTTATTTCTGCAACGTCAACAGCAGTAGTTATTGCTTGTCCTCTTGCTTTCAGGGTTATTTCTTTTTCTGTCCCTGAAGAGAATGCCGTTATGATAGCGAGCACATAGCTCATTGGTGGTTTATTTCCAACGAAGATTACATCTTGTGGTTTTTCTGCCATATATTTCACTCCTTTTTATTGTTCATTGCGGTAAGTACTGCATTACAACGCTTAACTTCCTTATAAACGCAATTCAGCATTTTGATATACGCTACCGCTAACTCAAAACGATAACACATGCATCTTTGATGACCGCTTATCAATCATTATCCAGCAAATCCTTAAGTTTAAAAGATAGCATTCATGAAAAAGCGCTATAGTTTTATACCTCAAGCCTTAAGGGAGAGTACAAGCCGGAGAGTTATTTCGTGTCAGTGTCGCCTAGCCTCAGAGAAGTTTTAGCAAGGAGGATTGCTGGAGAAATAATTCTATCGAGCAAACCAGGCGCTACCATGCGGAAATGGCGTGAGCTTTTTGCTGTTTCTCAGTTGACCCTTTCCGAGACGATGGGGTTGTCATCTTCAGTGGTAAGTGATTATGAAAGTGGGCGGCGAAAAAGTCCAGGCGCCAAATTCATCCGAAGGTTCGTGCTCTCACTCTTACTGATTGACGAGGGAAAAGGCAGCCGCTTCATCAGAGAATTCGCTAAACTAACGAGTTCGCCAAGCATGGCTGTGGTGGATTTACGTGAGTTTCCTATTCCTGTACGGATTGAATACTTGTGCAGGGCTATCGGCGGCGAAGTGGTGGCTTGCAAAGAGAAGTACGTTAAAGAAGTCAACGGTTACACGGTCATCGATAGCACAAAAGCAGTTGAAACGTATTCTGGCTCAGAGTACGCGCAACTGTTCGGGGCAACCACTGACCGAGCGCTGATCTTCACAAACGTGGAAGCAGGATGCTTACCCATGATGATTGTCCGAGTCAGCAGCCTAAAACCGAGGATTGTAGTTTTCCACAAAACCCAACCTGACGCCGAAGCCATACGCATAGCTGAGTACGAGCAGATCCCCCTCATTTACTCAACTTCACCCAGCGTCGAGCAACTGGTGAAGTCTCTGCGGAAACTGTACCGTATAGCATTGCGCATAAAGCTTGGCAGGCACGTGCGTCCACCACCAAAAATCAGCGCTTAAAAAGTTAACTTGTTCTCACATTATTCTTTGTGGAAGTGAATGGTCTTATTAGGATGCCACTTTTATCCTCTTCCATCATAACTTTATCTTTGAATCCGTATTTTTCTCGCAGCCCCTTAGGGATTGTGAATTGACCCTTTTTTGTAACGTTGATAACTTTCAAATTAGCCATTTCGATACCTTCTAAATATTTTACCTCTTTAAAAGATATAATGTGGTAAATATTTAAGAATGTGGGCTTCTTATATTAGTGGGAATAAAATGAGTGAAACCACCATTAAAATGGATAAGAAAGGCCGAATAATCATTCCGAAGCGCATAAGGAAAGCAGCCCAGCTTAAAGAAGGCAGCTACATTAACATTAGATCAAAAGGAAAAACAGTTATTATTGAAGCTTCCGAGCCTGTTGCTGACAAATACTTCGGCATCATTAAAGTAACTAAATGGCCTGAAAACCTAGACCTTGACGAGTACGTGGTAGAGGTCAAAAAGAAATGGCGCAATCAAAACGTTACGTAGACGTCAATATCTTCGTATATTGGCTTAGCAACAATCCAACGTTCGGGGAGGCTGCTCACAAATGGATAAACGAGATAGAAACTTCCCCTTCGGGTGAATATGTGACCTCTTCTTTGTCACTCTACGAGACGCTCGTAATTCTTGCTGGATTAGCCGACAAAACGCTTAAAGATAAAGTCTTTACAGAAAGTGTCATTAAAGCTATAATTGGAATTAAAGGCTTGATTATTGAGCCGCTTAAGCCTGAAGACTTTGCCATAGCCTTGGACCTTATGGCCGAATATAGGCTTGATTATGAGGATTCAATTCACTTGGCTGCCGCTATAAGGACAGGAGCGAGCGAATTTATTTCAAATGACAAACACTTCAATGCAACACCATTAAAAAGAGAATTCTAAAAGAAACAGTGATTATTGTTTGCTACTGTTGTAGTCTGTTGTTAGCACGTTCATGGCGCTCAGCACAGCTTCCATACTGGCTTTAACTATGTCTTCGCGTACTCCCATGGCTGTTACTGCTCTGTCTCCTTTGCGCATGCGCACGACAACTTCAACCATTGCGTCTGTTCCGCCCGTTATCGCTTTGACATTGTATTGTTCCAGCGTGATGGGTTCAACTTCCCGGATTGCATTTTTGACCGCGTTTATGGCTGCGTCAACTGGTCCTACACCGACCGCTGCGCCCCAAACATCCTTGCCATTCAATGATAGACGCACGGATGCGGTTGAGGTCACTTTGTCGCCGCCAACAAATGTCATTTCTTCAAGCCGTATTGGTTTGGCTTTGCTTAAACCCATGATGTTCTCAGCTATCGCCAGCACATCGGGATCCATGACGGCTTTGCCTTTGTCCCCGAGTTCTTTGATACGATGGAAAATGTCCCTAAATTGATCCTCAGTAGGCTTAAGACCCATACTTTCTAAATCTGCGCGTATAGCATGGGAACCTGAATGTTTACCTGCTGATATGCGGCGTTTGGAACCTACCAGTTCGGGCGCAATCGGCTCATAAGTTGATGGGTTAGACAGCATGCCCTGAGTGTGTATTCCTGATTCATGGGTGAAAGCGTTTTCACCAACAATTGCCTTGTTCGGTTGCACAGGGACGCCAGTTAGTCTAGAGACCAGCTGGGATGTGCTGTAAAGTAGTTCAGTTTTAATGTTTACATCTAATTTATAGAGCGATTTTAAAGTAACAACTATTTCTTCTAATGAAGCGTTTCCTGCGCGTTCACCAAGCCCGTTAATGGTCGCATGTACTTCTTCAGCGCCGGAGCCCAAAGCAGCAACGGAATTGGCTACAGCCATGCCGAAATCGTTATGGCAGTGTGCGCCTATTGGAACCTTTATGTTATTTTTTAATTTTGAGAATAACGCGGCTGACCGCTCAGGAGTCAAGATGCCAACAGTATCGCAAACAACAACCCTGTCGGCTCCAGCATCAGTTGCTTTCAGGAAAACCTTGTTAAGATAATCAAAGTCAGACCGCGTTGCATCTTCGGCTAAAAATTCAACGATTAACCCATGATCTTTAGCATACCTCACACAATCATCTGTAGTTTGGAGGATTTGTTCACGCGTCTTGTGTAGTTTAAACTCGATATGTAAATCAGATGTTGGAACAATCATGCTTATGGTCGAAGCACCGCTCTTTAACACCGCGTCAATATCGTTTCTTGTTCCTCTTGCTGCGCTGGAGACCTGAGCCTTCAAGCCTTGCTTAGCGATAAGGTTGACGGCTTTCATTTCTCCTTGCGAAACAGCGGCGAACCCAGCCTCAATGACATCTACGCCAAGCTCGTCTAAACGTTGAGCAATCCTTAGTTTATTTTCAGGAACAAGTGATACTCCAGGTGTTTGTTCACCATCACGAAGGGTGGTGTCTAAAATTCTTACTCGTTTAGGGAAGCGGTTGAATAAAGCAATACCCCACTTAAATCACATCTCTTTTCAAGGCGTCAACCTTAAATATAAAATTATTGGTGTCTTAATGAGCACAGAGGAACTTGAGATGAGAAGCGACGAGATAAAACTCGGAACAGAGCGGGCACCACACAGAGCCCTGCTTAAAAGTTTAGGTTTAACAGACCAAGAAATAGCTAAACCATTCATCGGGATAGCTAACAGTTACACATCAATCGTTCCCGGGCACATTCATCTTAGAATCTTAGGCGAAGCGGTTAAGGAAGGCATTCTTGAAGCTGGCGGAACACCCTTCGAATTTAACACCATAGCAGTATGCGACGGCTTAGCCATGGGTCATGAAGGCATGCGGTATTCACTTCCAAGCCGCGAATTAATCGCTGACTCAGTAGAAATCATGATGCAAGCCCATCGCTTAGACGGCATGGTGATGATTTCAAACTGCGACAAAGTCACGCCAGGCATGCTTATGGCAGCAGCACGGCTAAACGTACCCGCCATATCAGTCACAGGCGGACCGATGGAGTCAGGCATACTAAACGGACAAAAAGTCGGCGTCAACAACGTTTTCGAAGCAGTCGGCAAAGTCTTCGCTGGCAAAATGACCGCGGAGGAATCAGCAATTCTGGAAAACGTGGCTTGCCCCGGCTGCGGCTCCTGCAACGGCATGTTCACAGCAAACACCATGGCTTGTATGACTGAAGCGTTAGGCATGTCTCTTCCTTACTGCGCTACAGCATTAGCGAATGGTGCATTGAAGCAGAGAATCGCCAAAGAGACAGGACAAAAAATCGTTGAACTCACAAAGAAAGACATCAAGCCCTCACAAATAATGACTCAAAATGCCTTTGAAAACGCTGCGGCAGTTGACATGGCGCTTGGAGGCTCCACAAACACGGTTTTGCATCTCTCAGCCATCGCTAATGAAGCTGGAGCTAAACTTAACCTCGCAACTTATGACGAGATCGGACGGAAAGTGCCTCATTTGTGCAACATGGTTCCTACAGGCAACTTTGACATGGCAGACTTAGGCAATGCAGGCGGTTTACCTGCGTTGATTAAGGAGCTTAAGCCATTTGTGCATTTTGATGCGTTAACTGTTACGGGTAAAACGGTTGGCGAAAACGTTGCAGACGCCAAGGTAATAAACGCTGAGGTAATCCGTCCATTGGATAATCCAGTTCACAAAGAAGGCGGCATCGCTATACTCAAAGGCAATTTGGCTCCTCAAGGATCAGTGGTGAAGATGGCTGCGGTCTCGCCTAAGATGATGAAGCATCAAGGTCCAGCGAAAGTTTACGATTCAGAGCGCCAAGCGGAAGAAGCCATGAAGCATCATGAGGTTGTAGCAGGCGACGTCGTAGTTATCCGTTATGAAGGACCAAAAGGTGGACCTGGAATGCCAGAAATGCTAATTCCCACAGCTACCATTGCAGGCATGGGCTTAAGCGAAAGCGTAGCCCTGATAACTGACGGCAGGTTTTCTGGTGCAACCCGTGGACCATGCATCGGGCACGTTGCCCCTGAAGCCTTCGAAGGCGGACCTATTGCGGCAGTTAAAAACGGTGACAAGATAACCATTGACATTCCCAAAAGAATTCTCAGGGTTGAGCTATCAGACAAAGAGCTAAAAGAACGGTTAGCCGCGTGGAAACCAAGGAAACCTAAAATCTCTAAGGGTTATCTAAGCAGGTATTCGCCGACTCCATCAGAATAAACTATCCACGGAAGCTTAGAAAGAAAAAGCAAAACGAGAAGGGCTGAAACAGCAAAATAAGCCCCTCGTATAATGCATAATCTACCTCCGTTTTTAAGCAAGGCTCAGGTCGGATAGTTGTGGTAGTAGTTGCACTACTGCAAATGTTTTTACGGCAAAAATCGTTAATTTTTGTTATCGCATTGTTTTAATCAAGCATGTTGTTGTTTTGGCGCGCAAGCATAAAATATCAGATGGAAGCGTTCTTTTATGGTTTCAGTTGCAGGAATCAAAATGAAAGCTAAGCCTATACGTAAAAAACAGCTCGTTAAAGCATGGAAAACTCTATCGAGCAAGCCTTTGCCTAAAGTTAAAGCCCTCGAATTAAGCGATGAGGATTTTAACCATGCTATTCAGCACAGGCATTGCTTTGAAGATGAACTGCGCGAGGTTGAGGAATGGGGGCGGGTTCTTCCAACTGACGGCACTGATGCGTGTGTGTTTAACGCTGAAGAAACCGACGACGCCGAATACATCATACTTGTCAGGGAAAACCCATACCACAGCTTAGATGAAATTATTCTTCACGAATTATCGCACATCGCCAGAGGAGACCTCTAACCGCTCATTTTACCCATAACGTTTTCAGCAAACAGCCTCAATCCATCTAAACCTGGTAAATCAGCGAAAAACAACATAAAATAAGTCACACCAAAATCAGCATAAACCTGCAACTGCTCAACGCATTCATCAGGAGTGCATGCGAAAGTAGTTTTCTTGAAATCCTCCAAGCTGACATTTACCGGTTTTAGCTGAGAAATCTTTTTGCTCAGTTCTCTTTGATTCTGCGCAATCAGCACTTGGCCGCCGGGCCAGCAGGACTTCTCAATTTCACCAAAATCTCTGCCGATTGCTCTGCATTGATTCTCTAAAACCGCAAGTTTATGCTTGTATGCTTCAACGGATGGCAAGAAACCCCAATCAAACCTGTCAGCATACGGCGCGGTCACTTTCGCCGTCAGTAGTTCGCTGCTTCCGCCTACGGTTATGGGTGGATGTGGTTTCTGCAAGGGTTTAGGTTCACAAACAGCATTTTTCAGCGTGTAGTGTTTTCCCTGGTAGTTTGCTTTTTCTTGGGTCCACAGCCGCCTTATTACCTCCAGTGCCTCACTTAAACGCTCTATTCTGACGCTTGACGGGGAAAAACCAAAACCATAAGCCGTGTGCTCGGTCTCTTGGGTACCTGCTCCTATTCCAAACTCTAACCTGCTCTCCGACAAGACATCAAGCGTAGCAGCCATCTTGGCAAGCAAAGCTGGGTTCCTATGAGCATTGCAGGAAACCATGGTTCCTAATCGTACCCTGCTGGTTAATGAAGACAGTGCGGAGAGGGTCGTCCAACATTCAAGGATAGCCCAGTTATTGTACATTAGATGGTCGTCTAGCCAAACTGCATGGTATCTTTGGTGTTCACATTCCAAGACAATATCTCGAATCAGGCTGGAGTGTTCTTTGGGCTCTTTTGCTTGGAACGCGTAGAACGGAAGGAATACTCCGAATTTTAGTTTGCCCAAGCCATGCCTCCAGCCTGCTAACCCATAATTTAAAGTTAATTGTGAAGTGGATAATTAGGCTTTAGCATAGCCACCTATCATTTAGCCGGCACTTGTTCCCTTACGTCTCTTCCCCTGATAACGGACAATACGCCCGCAACAGCCAGTATAATTATTGACGCGTAAAACGCGTGATCTATGCCAGATATGAACGCTTGGCTGACGCCTCCAGACAGGCTTTTAGTTCCAATAAACACTTCAAAAGCCACGTACCTGGGTATTGAAGCTGCTGCAACCGAGATTGCTAAAACGTAGCTTCCGACTAATCCGATATTTTGCACCGTTCGCAACAAGCCGGAGATGCTGCCGAAGGAACCTGTTCTTGCATTTGCCATAACCGCGCTGTTGTTGGCTGGGAAGAACATGGAGGTGCCTAAGCCAGATACTGCTGAAGCAAAAAGCACAATGTAGAGCGGCGAGGTTGCCGTCATCGTTAAATAAATCACTATGGCGACTGCTAAGAAGAATATTCCCATTGTAGCAATTTCTCTTGAACCGTACTTGTCGGAAAGTCTGCCCATTATGGGACCTAGAAAACTGCCAGCGACGTATCCAGGAACCAGCAGTAAAGAAGCATTCAACGGTGTCAGTGCTCTTATTCCCTGCAAGTACATTATCACTAGAAATACCACGGAGAAGTAGCCGATACTTACAAAGAACGCTGAAAAGATCGCATTTCGCAGAACCCTGCTTTTGAAGGCTTCAAAGTCAATCATGGCATTTTTAATCCTACGATCATACAATATGAAAATGGGTATCAGTACCGCTCCAATCACTGCTAAAGCAACGTTTAATGCACTGATTCCTTCTGAGGCGAAATTTACCAATCCAAAAGAGAGCAATACCAATGCTGACCCAAGCAGCCCCATTCCAGCAAGGTCAAGCTTGGCAGATGTTTTTTCGGTGTCTTTAATGTATTTTAGTCCTATTATCACAGCGATTATGCCGATTGGAATGTTTATGAAGAAAATGTATTGCCAGCTTAGGAAGGTGGTGATTATTCCGCCTAAAACGATGCCTAGCATTGCTCCAGCGGTAAAGCCAAGTGAATTGTAACCGTAGGCTCTGCCGCGTCTTTCTCTGGGGAAATAGTCAGCTATTATGGCTCCGCTGGTTGCTTGCAGGATGGCTCCGCCTACCGCCTGAACTGCTCTGAAGCCTATGAGAAGATAGATGTGAGTTGAGAAACCGCATAAAGCTGAGCCGACGGTGAAAATTACAAAGCCCAGGTTGAATATTCTGCTTCTGCCGTAGATGTCTCCTATTCGGCCCATCTGCGTAGTTGCGACGGCGAGGACAAGAATATAGGCAAGAATAATCCATAGCGACGTCGCCAGGTCTGAGTGAAGCTTGTCATTAATTACTGGGAAAGCCAGAAGAACGATAGTGCTGTCCAGTGAACCCATAAGAGTCCCAAGCATCACGATGGCTAACACTATACTACTGTGTCTATCAGAACTGCCAATCGGTTTGCTGGGCGCTTCTTGCATTTAATTCACGCTTAGTTACATCTTCCCTTCAGAATCGTCATTGTAAAATTTAAAATTACTTGACCCTTTTAAAAATATTAACCAATTAATCAAACCAGATATAATAAGAGACATAGAATTTCTTAAGTCAAAAAGTTATTGATTGACGACAGTAAACTCAAAGAATCAGAGGATAAGTAATTATAATTCATAAAACCTATTTTTAGATTAAAACCAATTTCAACTGTGGTTTCCTAAATGCCCGAGGAAAACGCTTCTGCCGTCGACATATTCAACTTGTTATCAGAAGACAGCCCTGAGCAGGCAAAAAAGAAGCGTAGAAAAGAGCTTTTGGAACCAACAGGCGTAAAAGAACTGTTCAAGGAAGGAAACATAAGCATAAACAAGTACACGTGTGAAGGCGTACAATGCAAGTTATGCATTAAAGCTTGCCCAACTAACGCTTTGTACTGGAAAGCCGGTGAAGTGGGAATCATCGAGGACTTGTGCGTTTACTGCGGCGCTTGCGTGTTAAAATGCATGGTTGATAACTGCATAAAAATCGAGCGAAAACGTGAGGACGGCAAGGTCGAACGCTTCGGCAATACAAAAGAACTTGTAATGCTCGGAGAGAAAGTTAACGAAAAGAAACGTTTTGACCGTGTGAAAGCAATTTTCCCAACAGTTGAAGATTACTGCGAAAGATATACTGCTAAGCCAGAAAAATAATCAACTCATTTTGGGAAAATCTGTCGGCAACAGGAATACTGATAAGCAAAGACATTATTTTACAAAACCCCGAACAAGAAGGCACCCTAAACATGAGCAAAACTTACAGTATAGCCGTGCTTAAAGGCGACGGTATAGGACCAGAAGTGTCAGAGGCAACCGTAAAAGTTCTCCAAGCCATCCAAGAAGAATTAAACTTTAAACTTAACTTTCTTTATGGCGAAGCAGGATACCACTGCATAGCCAAATATGGCACAAACCTGCCTAAAGAAACGCTGGAGCTGATAAAACAAACCAGCGCTTGCCTGAAAGGACCAATGACTACGCCTGAAGAGCCAGGTGCACCAGTAAGCGTAGCTGTAACACTCCGCAAAATCTTCAACCTTTATGCAAACGTGCGTCCATGCCGAAGCTTCCCAAGCGTTGAAGCGTTAAAACCAAACATAGACTTAGTCGTCGTACGAGAGAATACTGAGGGTTTGTACTCTGGCGCTGAATCTCTGCTTGCTCCAGGCGTTGGAGTAGCCTTAAGAATAATTACTAAAGACGCATCGTTGAAAATAGCTAATTTCGCGTTTAAACTTGCTTCTCAACGCAGAAAACACTTAACTTACGTGCATAAAGGCAACATTCTAAGAATAACCGACGGCATATTCAAGGATGCTGTTAAAGAAGCCCAGCAAAAGTATCCTGACGTAACAGTTGACGACTTGCACGTTGACGCGGCTGCTATGCAGCTGATAAAAAAACCGGAAGCCTACGATGTAATAGTTACAACTAACCTTTTTGGCGACATACTCTCTGACGAAGCAGCACAGGTAACTGGAGGTTTAGGTTTAGTAGCAGGAGCAAACATCGGCGAAACATACGGCATGTTCGAACCAGTACACGGTTCAGCACCAAAATACACAGGCATGAACAGGGTCAACCCCATAGCCACCATAATGGCGGGTTCCATGATGCTCGATTACCTCGGCGAAAAAGAAGCCGCAGCCAAAATCGAAAATGCAGTGATAAGCGTGCTCAGCGAGGGCAAGGTGAGAACAGCTGATTTAGGCGGTTCCGCATCTACAGACGAAATGGCAAATGCCGTTGTAGCAAAACTTAAGGCGGCGTGATTGAGATAGCCGTTGCACTTCGAGTTGACAGCTCCATTTTATCTCCAAAACCTTTTTTCACATAAGCATTTTCCAGGAACAGCTTGTCACCAACCTTTAATCCATTGAGGGCTTCTGCGTGTTGGCGCCAAGCCGAAACCCGAACTGCGCCAGACTCGTCTTTTAGCTCAAAAACCGTTAGCTTCACGGTTTCACCCTTCGATGTGGTTACTTCTTTGCTTTCAGGAACCGTTGAAACTACGCCTTCAACGTTGGCGATTTGGTTCTCAGTTAGGCTGGATATTTTCGTCAACTGCGGTGCAGCAACGTGAATATTAATGAAACTGGTGAAGTCAACGTGGGCTTCTATGGCGCCGTTTTGGGTTTCTTTCACTTTAGCGTTACCCAATTGCAAACACGCGTTCGTTTTTAGGTTTTTTTCTAGTTCTTGGGCTTTTTCGTTCCAAGCAACCACCGTCACCTCTCCGGAATCATCCGCTAAAGTGAATCGCATGACTGTTCCGTCGCTTTGGTCACTTCGGGTGAACTTGGTTAAGCCTAAAACCGTTTTTACAGTGCCGGAAAGATGCACATTTCCAGATGTTTTATTTAATGAACCTATTTTGGTAGCAAAATTATCGATGGCTGGGTATTCGCTGGCTTTTTCCTGAGGCTCCACTTCAATTTGGCTTTTGCCGCCCAGATGCAACTCTACTTTGCCGTAACGATCTTGCCGCGTGTATCCATGAAGAAGCCGAACTGCCTGTCCAACTTTCAACTCGCCCTTCTCAACCAAATCAGCCTTATCATTCCACAACACCACACGCAGAATGCCCTCATAATCAGCAACCATTAACGTTGCGAATTTCCCTGGTTTTTCGCCTTCGAAGGTTCGAGCTGGAAAAACCGCGATTAACCGACCTGCCACTGTAACATCGTTTAAACCAGCGAACAAGCGGCTTGTCGATAGGATTCCATCGTTGTGAATTGTGTTTTGCTGCACTTCAACGCCGTATCTGGCGGCGATTAACCTCAAAATCGTTTCGTCACCAAACAGGCCACCTGTTCTAGATTTTTCAGCCTGTATTTTTTCAAGAATTTGCTCTTGGCTGATTTCTGGGTTTTTTGCGAGAATTTTGTCGATTATCTCTTGTGTAGTCATTTTGCGCCGACACGATTAAGATATGCCTATGCTTTTAATTTTTTGCATTTCCCTGTAAGCATTGCTATGTTTATTAAAAACGCAGTTCCATCTAATCTGGAGCGCTGGAGGAAAAAACAATGGATCCTGCGGTCTTTTACGTGTTCGGCATAACGTTGGTTTTTGTGGGAATCATCATTATCATTATAGCAATTATTACGGCTTCTACGCGTGGCACTGGAAAAGGCAAGGTAAAAGCTGCGGGCGTAATCATGATTGGCCCTATTCCGATAATTTTTGGGACAGATAAGAAATCAGTTCAAACTGTTTTGGCGCTTGCTTTAGCGCTCACCATAGCGGCTGTGATTGCAATGGTAGTGTATTATTGGGTGTTGAGGTAAACTGGCATGTTAAGTAAGCAGGAAAATGAGGACGACGATGAGGACGAAGGCATCACTGTATCCGGTAGGCTTTTTGGTTTTTTGATTTTAGGAATCGCTTTAGTTTTCGTGGGCATAATGGTTTTGGTGGTTGCATCTCTGGTTTCAGGCGGCTCAGGAAGTGTTGGGGTTGTTATTTTTATCGGTCCATTTCCGATCGTTTTCGGGGCGGGACCGAGTGCTGGTTGGCTTATCTTGATAGGTGTAATTCTTGCTGTTTTAAGTATAGTGCTTTTTTTGGTTATGAACAGAAGATTCGAATGGGTTTAACAGCTAAGAAAAAGGGGTTTACTCGTTTACTATCTCTTCTTCCTTACCGTAATACGCGTAGAGGAAGATTAGGATTAAAGCAACAAACACTGCGCTCATCGCGACATATTGTAGAGTTTGGAAATATGCGCCTACGTCCATAGAGATTCTCCTTGCAATCCTATTCTTGTAACGTCTTAATATTTAAGGAGTAGCTTTTTTCCACTCATTCATCAACATATCATAGCCCTCGTCGTTTTCCTCTATGGTTTCAAACCAGCCTAGATTCTGCGCGATCTTCTGAGTTAACAGATGATAACACATGTGAACCTTCTTGTCTAACACTCGAAAATAGAAATCATCACACATGCAGAATTCAGCTTCCGGCATGATGAGGTAGTCGCGCTCTCTGCCGACAACTATCCAAACGGTTTTTCCGCTTGGCTTGAAAATGTACTTTTTCACCCGGCCCTCTTTTAGTGCATCGAGGGCTTTTGTGAATCTTAACCCAAAAAGTTCATAGAGCTCCGTTAAGTTGCTGCCTGACAGTTTACCATTTGATTTTGCTTCTCGACAAATGGAATTTAACGTGTCTATTTCTGAGTTATCATTCATTCATTTATACACTACACTGTCACTGGAAAGGTTAGGTGGAAAGTGGATTTTAGCTTTTAGCCTATGCCGATTGGTTCTCCCTTAGGCTTTTCCGCTTCGTCTTTGGGAACTACAACCTCTAAGACGCCGTTTTTGTAGCGTGAGCTTGCTTCCTTAACCTTCACTTTTACTGGCAGGGTAACTTCCTTGTAGTATTTGTACTGCGGAGTATCAACCGAAATCGTCAGCGAATCTTCTGTGCCTTGAAGTTTAATGTCGCCTTTTTCTACGCCTGGAAGCTCCACAACCACATGGACTTCACCGTTTGTTGCAACAATATCAACCAGTGGCTCACGTTCCTCTTTAACCTGCGGCGCCCCTTTGAGGCCCTTTTTGATGTTTCCAAACTCTTGAATCTCAGGCTTGCCGTCTGGACCAATCTTCATACTGTAACCATAAACGAAGGGTCCAAGCTCCTTAACCGTTCTGCCGTCAGGCAGTTTGTGTTCCTTAACATACTCTTTAGGCACTTTTTCAGTGAAATTTTTTAGTTCTTCATCCATCATTTTTTCCATTTCGCGAAACATATCATCTATGTCACTGAAAAACGGGTCTTTAGCCCGTCTCTTCCTTGGCCATTCAGGGTAATCCTCATCATCAGAAGACATACAGCACTCACCACAATACCTTGCGTTTTCCGCTCCAATAAATTTTATGTTACAAAAACGCTTATTTAATGATGCTGACAGGACACCTTTCAAGCGGCTGCTCTGTTGAACGTGACACAACAAAATCGTATTGGTACCTTTAAAAGTTTAAATGATGGAAAACAAACTAAATGGAATCAGCTAGGCGAAAAAGTGCCGATTTGCCGGGGTAGCCTAGCCTGGCTAGGGCGCCAGACTCATAATCTGGAGATGTTAGGGGCTAAACGCCTTAAGACCAGAAGTCACGGGCTCGAATCCCGTTCCCGGCACCATCTTTTTTCTTGCGCTTTTTTGCGAGTTTGCTTTCAGATTCTATGTATTAATGGATTTTAACTTTTTTCGCTCTTCCGCTTTTCTATTTGTTACCTGGGCGAACTGTTAATTAAAAACTTAATTTTAACCTATGCTTTACCAAAATTGTCTGAAATAAATATATATTTTTAATGTGCAAGCTTGCTCATGTAGAAATGGTGATTTAAACGGCTGCAGATGACCTTATGTGAGTTCCTCTTCGTTTAAGCGGGTCGTGATTTTATGATTGACCAGAGTACGGTTCTTTTGTTTATTACAGTGGCGCTGGCTAGTGCGGTTGAAGCGACTGAGGCTCTGACCATTATTCTGGCATCAGGTATCACTAGGGGTTGGCGTTCGACATTTGAAGGCGCATTACTTGCCCTAGCTTGTTTGGCTGTAATCGTGGGCGTAGCCGGAACCGCACTAATTTATTATGTCCCGCTTTATGCTTTGCGAATCGTCGTTGGAACGCTGCTGCTTATCTTTGGGTTGCAGTGGCTCACAAAAGCCATACTGCGTCAAACAGGGTTTAAGGCGCCGCATGATGAACGCGACATATACAACAAGGAGGTAGCGACTCTTTCCACGGGGAAAAAGGGGATACTTCATGGGCAACGGGACTCTTTGGCGTTTGCAATCAGCTTCAAAGGCGTGCTTTTGGAAGGTATGGAAGTCGTCATGATTGTTATCGGCTTCGGTTTAGCAAACGGAAGCCAGAATCAACTAAGAACTGCCGCGCTCGCTGCTCTTGTCGCAGTAGCAGTTATGACGGCAATAGGCGCTGTGGTCGCGAAGCCTCTGACTAAAGTACCAGAGAACTATATGAAGCTGGGCGTAGGTAACCTGCTAACCGTTTTTGGTCTCTTCTGGATGGGCGAAGGCGTCGGTGTCCAGTGGCCTCTGGGAGATGTATTCCTACTAATACTATTAGCGATAATCTTCCTGGCAACATTAGGATTAATCGCTTACTTCAAACGAGTCCACGAAAACCAAACGGAGGTTGAGCCATAATGCCCTCAGGTAAAACGCCAAACGCAGTCTGGAAAGGAGTTAAACGCTTTTTCACATTCTGGAAGGACTTTCTAGTTGGTGACTCTCCAGTATTGGCATTGGGCGTAATAGTCATCCTATGCGTCGCTTACCTTTTGCGCGGCTCTACCGTCTTAGCCCCAGTATCCACCATTATTCTGGTACTGGTTTTGATAACATTTACTGTCTGGCAAAAAACCAAGGTACGAAGCCGGCACGCCACAATTGACACCGACAAAGGAGATAAAACAAGCGCATAAAACTCCGCAGGCCAATTTCACAATAACATGCGCATCAATTAAAATCGGTCTTTTGTCAAATCTTATTAACCACTTGCTACAGAACTCACATTCGAGCTGAAACTAATGAAAGATTTCGATAATTTCTTCCTGCCCAGCAGCGACTTAAAGAAAGGCAAAGAATTCTACCAAGACATTCTGGGGTTATCGGTTAAATTTGACTTTTCAGACATGGGCATGATAGCCTTCAAAGTCGGCGACAATGAACCTGCAATCATCTTAAAAGACATCAGCAAGTTTCCAGAGGCGAAACCGACCATTTGGTTTGTTGTGGACAACGTGCAGGAAGAGTATAAACGGTTGAAAGCTAAAGGGCTGAGTTTTCTGTCTGAACCCTTCCATATTCACACTGGGATGGCGGTTGAGTTTGAAGACCCCTATGGCAACAGACTAGGCCTAACAGATTATTCTAAGCGTTGAGCAAAAAACTAATATCGATACATGACTCGTTGTAATGTTTGATGAATGATGGAAACAGTTACCGTTTCAAAAAAATACCAGATAGTAATCCCGGAAAAGATACGTAAGAGTGCAGGAATCAAACCGGGCGACAAAATGGTTGCATTAATCAAGCGTGGAATCATCCAGTACATTCCAGTTCGCCCGATAAAAGAAACTGAAGGATTTATCCCTGGACTTGACACCGAAAACCTTCGCGATGAGTCTGAAAGAAATTGAGTGGTATAGATGGCAATGGTTGGATTGAATGGTTCACCAATGCCGATTTGGACAGCTAAAGTCTGTATGCTTTATCTAGAATATGAGTTGGCTTAATCCAAAATATTTGATTGCTTGGAGATACAAATAGTGAGTGTAAGAAAAATAAGCAGTGCTTGGAAAAGAAAACAGGCAAAAAAAGTAGTGAGAAGAGCCAAAAGTCCACTGTTTAGAAGCAGGGCAATGAAAGGTATGGATAATGTGCGAGGTGGACCCCGATTTAACCTTGGGAATCGCTCTGGCACAAGGTTAATGAATAGACGTTCTAAAAAGAAACGTTGACAAGCGTTTAGAGCGGTAGGATAAGGTTTTTACCCATTCAGTCATATGATAACGCGAGCATCCATTGAACAGAAAGAATAAGCCTTGGTTTAACTTGTGGCCTGCCGAAGTGCCCAAAAACATAAAGTACCCGCAGATTCCTCTCCAAGAAATCCTTCACAAAAGTGCTGAGAATTTTCCAGAAAAAGTTGCCTTAGTTCACGGCAAGCGGGAAATCACTTATGCCCAGTTGGAGTTGCTCTCTAATCAGTTCGCAAATGCCCTTGCCAGATTAGGCGTTAAGAAAGCCGAACGGGTGGCGCTTTTTTTACCCAATATTCCTGAGTTCATAATCGCTTATTTCGGAATCCTTAAGGCAGGCGCGGTTGTAACGGCGATAAGCCCCCTGCATCGAGAGCGTGAAGTTAAGTATCACCTGTGCGATTCAGAAGCGGGCACTATAATTGCTCTGGATTCTCTTTATCCCGTTGTAGAGGCTGTTTGGGCTAAAACTAAGCTGAAAAACGTTATAGTTACAAGATTAGATGAAGCATCCAAAACAACCACTATCCCAAGCAAACCGAGCCTGTTTGATTTTCAGCAGCTTCTTAAAGAAGCCCCAGAAACACCTCTCAAGGTCAAAATAAATCCCGATAGGGATTTCGCGGCGTTGCAGTACACGGGCGGCACCACAGGAACAGCCAAAGGAGCAATGCTAACACACGCCAACTTGGTTTCGAACGCGCTCATGTTTGCCGCTTGGATAAAAGGTGCAACAGCAAAAGAAACCTTTCTAACAGCGTTGCCTCTGTTCCATATTTACGGCATGACAACCAGCATGACAGTGCCCATAAGTTTAGCGGCGAAAATGGTTCTTATGCCCAGATTCGACCCCGTGAAAGCCTTAGAAGCCATCCAGAGGCATAGAGTTACGGTTTTCTGCGGCGTTCCAACCATGTACTCTGCCTTGTTAGCTAACTCGGAGCTTGGCAAATACGATTTAACCTCGATTCGCGTCTGCATCTCTGGCGCTTCATCTTTGCCGCCGCAAATCCAAAAGAAATTCATGCAAATCACAGGCGGATTCCTAGCTGAAGGCTACGGGTTAACCGAGGCATCGCCAGTTACCCACTGCAGCCCCGTGGACAGCACAATGAGAACGGTGAAAGTTGGCTCAATCGGTTTACCTCTGCCAGACACCGAGGCTAAAATTGTTGATTTAGACACAGGCGAAAAAACGCTTGGTCTGGGCGAGACAGGTGAGTTGGCGGTGAAGGGACCACAGGTGATGAAGGGTTACTGGCGCAAGCCTGAGGAGACCGCTTTGGTTCTGCGTGATGGGTGGCTTCTCACAGGCGACATCGCACACATGGATGAGGATGGCTACTTTTACATCACTGACCGCAAGAAAGACCTCATAAAATACAAGGACTACAGTGTTTACCCACGAGAACTCGAAGACGTCCTCTACGAGCACCCAGCCGTAAAGCTCTGCGCAGTTGTCGGCAAACCAGATGCAGTGACGGGTGAAGTTCCGAAGGCTTTCATAGTGCTCAAAGAAGGCATGGCTGCGTCGGCAGAGGAAATCATCTCTTTCGTTAACGATAAAATCGCACCCTACAAGGCAATCAGAGAAGTGGAATTCAGAAAAGAATTGCCCATCAGTTCAGCGGGCAAAGTCTTAAGACGCTTGCTTCAAGAAGAAGAGAAAGAAAAACCGTTTTGGGGCAGAAATTAGAAAGTTGGGCAATTTTTAAACTTAAGGGATACCATTGTTGTACTCTGTCAGTGAATTATTATGTCTGTGGTAAAAATCGACGAGAGAGGCAGAATGACTATCCCCAAAAAGATAGGCATCAAAAAATCCAGAGCAATAGTCATACCAGCAGGCTCATTTTTCATAACCATCCCTCTTCCGAAAAATCCCCAAAAAGAAGCAGAAGGCTGGTTACCTACAACCAAAGAAAGAAAAGAGCTAAAATTTGAAGCTGAAAAACTTGCCAAAGAAGATGCTGTTAGTAGGGCAAAAAGGCGACAATAGCTTATTAGTCGCGGGTCCAAACGCCGCCGAAGGCTCCAATTTCCGTTTCGTTTTTTGAAAGCTCCCTGCGTTATAAAAATGCATATATATGCATATGCACATAGTTTTTGTCATGACTAAAGTTATTTCTCTCTCCGAAAAAGCATATAAAACCCTAAAAGGCATGAAGAAACCTGGAGAATCATTTTCAGATGTCGTCATTCGTGTAGCAAGCAAAGAAAAGAAAAAGTCAATACTTGAATTTGCGGGAACTTGGAAGGGTGATGATGCAGACGAAATTCTTGCACAAATAATGAAAGATAGAGAAAGCGTAAAGCCGAGGGAGTTTGAGATTTAGCCTGACTATTATCGACACAAACGTGATGATTCCGTTTTTGAATGGATCGCCTGAAGCAGTGAATAAGGTGCATGAAGTATCAAGCGTAAATAGCCAAGTTGTAATTACGGTTATCACAGCTTACGAACTTTTGAAAGGCGCACAGCTCTCATCAAAGCCAGAAGATAATTTAAAAGATGTTAAAGAAGCGATTTCGAACATGCAAGTTCTCGATTTATCTCCGGAAGCATGCGAGGAGGCATCAAGCATATTTTGCGGACTGAAAAAATCTGGCAAGATGATCAGTGAGTTTGACATTCTAATTGCTGCAATAGCTAAAACAAATGGCGAAAGTATCCTGACTCGGGATCAGCACTTTAAATCAATCAAAGGAATTAATCTGATTAAATGGTGACTGGTAATGTTCGCAGGTCCAAATCCCGCCGAAGGCTCCGATTAACTCTGCTCTTTAGTCTTTTGTTCGCCGAAGTGTATCAGAGAAAACCAAAGTGCTTGGCAATGGATGATTCGTTCAGTTTATTTAATTCCTTAATCTATTTTTAGTTGGGGAAGCAGGCACGAAAGCGGTTAAGCCCAGCGACTGGATGCTTCTTGTTTTGCTTCCATTGGCGGTTGTAACAGTTCCATTGTCATTTTTTTCTAGGCAATGTATTAGGCGAGGCGATGCAGCGTACCATGTGCATGCGCTAAGATACTGCCGAACTTTTATTAGCAAAGGCAACTAACCTGTTTGCATGGCGACTGCAATGGCGATTACGGTTGGCGAAGAGTTTGATGGCATCTCAGAAATTTATGATTTCACGCGGCAAGCAGCTACAGATGTTGAACTCCGCGCAGTTTCAAGCGAACTCGGAGATTGCTGCACAATACTTGATGTAGGCGTTGGAACGGGCAGGTTCGCGAAGCCTCTTTCAGATCTTGGATTTGAAATCGTGGGAATAGACCTTTCCCGCAAGATGATGCTCAAGGCAAAGCAGAAAGGAGTCCGTAACCTCATCTTAGCAGACGCACACAACATGCCCTTCAAGGACGAAACGTTTGACGCTTCAATAATAATTCACGTTCTCCATCTTCTTCCAGATTGGCTAAACGTTGCACGGGAAATGGGTCGTGTAACAAAAAACAAAGTTGCAGCATTATTAAGCAACGGATATGGAGAATGGGGCAGGGCAGCGAACGTTTCAGGCAATTCAACGTCTCCAGTTTATTCAGAGTTTTGGGTCAAGTACGCGCGATTAAGGGAGGAAATGGGATACCCGATTAGGCGGAACAGGCGAATGTGGCAGAACGAAGCGGAGATTCGGGCAAAACTGCCTCCGATGAAAATTACAGTGGTAAGCGATAAGGTCATAACATCGAGCCTTGGCGAACTCATAACGAGATTTCAACAAAGACCATATTCCATACAGCGCGACATACCAATTGAAGTGCATAACAAGATAATCCAGAAACTTCTCGCCCCCACAGAAAACGCTGACACCACAGGGACGGAGGCATCATCCGCTCTGCGAAACAAGCAGATAACAAGACGAATAATCGAGGAACTTGCCGTCTGGCAACCTGATCAACTACGCTCATGATAACTCATTCTTCCACAACTTTGATTGCTCTTACAAGATCTCAGCTGTAAACTGAAACTTCAAAAACTAGTCTGCTGCATCTAATGCGGAAAATCTGCTTCTGAACAAAATAAAGAAAAAATGGAGGATTTTGGCTTGCTAAATCATGGACCAGCGCTGTCCCATGTGACTGAGAAGCCACCTGATGAAAATGCCGATGGCGTTGCCATGGGGGTCAATGCTTTGTTATCCGCGACGATTGTTATCGCGTAAAACGCGGAACCGGATAAGCTGATTGATCCACTTGTTGTAGCAGCTGAACATGAACTGAACGGCACTGTGCCGAAGTCAGCCAGCGTCGCTAGTCTTCCATCGACTGAAGGCGTCTCTACGATCCACTCAGCCGAAGACCTAGCAGCGTTTGAAACAGTTCCAGTATAAGTATAAGTCCACCCGGCTGTTGTATCAGTAATGGTCGCTGTGAATTCACTGCCGCTTGGCTGTCTGCGTGGGGGATCCCTGCCTGGGCTGCTGAATGCACCGCTTGGGCTGCCGAATACACTACGTGCGCTGCTTAATGGACTGCTTGGGCTGCCGAATATACTGCCTGTGCTGCCGACGTATGTCACGGTTGCAGTCATAGTGTCGCCAGGAGTTACTGTAGCTGGAGTAGATTGGCCTGTACTTGTGCTTGTAGCTGTGACTATTTCGTACATTCCGGCCGGATAGAACTCATACCAAGCGAAATGTGTTGTGACCCCCGCTGTGGTTTCGGAGAGGATTCCTGTTTGCTCTACAGTGGAAGAGGTAAAGCCGTCAATGCCTACCCAGAAGGCTGAGTAATACGTTGTTGTTGGGCTGGCGCCCGAGATTGGAGTGATAGCGGGAACTATCCATGATCCACTGGCAGAAGTCACTGAAGAAGCCTCTACAGCGTATCCGCCCCAATTGTAGCTTTCAGCAGTGCTGCCATTGATGTTTGCTGTACTCATTCCTGGTGCCGTTATTAGACTTGAGATAGCTAATGCTGGGCTGAACGCAGCTAAAAGCATAAGCAAACCGACAAGAAATGCAGATAGTTTAGTCAAGGTTTTCATAAAACTGCATCCTTTTTTTGCTATAATTGCTCTATAAAAGCTACCGATTGGTTGGATATAAAACTTATTCCAAATCTGCTCAAGCACGTTTTTCGAAATGTATAAGAGAAAACGCTGTTTCTGAAATAGCGAAGGATAACTCTTTGCGAGTAAAAATCAACGTTACAGGCATTGTTCAAGGCGTCGGTTTTCGCCCATTCATCTATCGCACGGCAGTGAAAAACGGTTTAGCAGGTTACGTTCGCAACAGGGGCGATGCGGGAGTAGAAATCCTCTTGGAAGGCGACGCGCAAAGAATAAAGAGTTTTATGCATGACTTAACCGGGAAAAAGCCGCCTTTAGCGCAAATAGACGCTGTTAAATCGACGGAGCTTTCAGGCAAAAACCAATACGAAAAATTCACGATTTACAAGAGCTCCGAAGAAGCGGAGCTTTCAGGTTCAATCATACCGCCAGACATCGCTATATGCAACGAGTGCCTTGCTGAACTGCGGGACCCAAAAAACCCACGTTACGAATATTTCTTTATCACCTGCACTAATTGCGGTCCACGCTTCACAATCATCGAACGATTGCCATACGACCGAGAAAACACCACTATGCGCGAGTTTCCACTCTGCGGCTTCTGCCAAAAAGAATACAATGACCCAGCAAACAGAAGGTTTCACGCGCAAACCGTGGCTTGCCCAGAATGCGGTCCAAAAGCCTACTTAACAACAAAAACGGGCGAACCAATCAAGGCTAAAGACCCGGTGCGTGAAGCGGGAAAACTATTATCTGAAGGCAACAGGCTTGCAATAAAAGGCTATGGCGGCTTCCACATTGCAGCATCCACCATCCAAGAGACGCCTCTGAAAGCACTTCGAACAACGAAGCATAGGCGGGAAAAACCCTTCGCCATCATGGCAAAAAGCCTAGAGGCAGTAAAAAGCTTCGCCGAAGTAAGTTCGAAGGAGCAGGAAATGCTCTCTTCCCCAGCGCGCCCAATATTACTGTTGAACAAAAGCCGCAGTTACAATCTTTCACCTTTGGTTGCGCCGAACCTGCATAACGTCGGTGTCATGCTGCCCTACACTGGCTTGCACTACATGCTTTTTGACCAAGTTGATGACTCAGCATTTGTGATGACCAGCGCCAACCCGCCAAACCAGCCTATCGTGAAAGATAATGATGAAGCACTCAAAACCTTAGGCGGCACGGTGGATTATTTTTTGTTTCACAACCGCAAAATTGCCCACCGATGCGACGACTCAGTCATGCGCGTTCATGGTAGTCGCCAAGTGTTTCTTAGGCGAAGCCGTGGTTACGCTCCAGCACCGATCAGGCTCAAAGCTAAGTCAAAACGATGCGTCGTCGGTTTAGGCGGCGAACTAAACAACACAGCCTGTGTTTTGCTTGATGATAAAGCATTCATCAGCCAACACATCGGCGATGTAGAAAACGTGGAAACACGAGCGTTTCTGCAAGAAGCCACAAATCACCTCTACCAGTTAATTAACTGTCATGCGGAAACCGTGGTTTGCGATTTGCACCCGAAATTCACAACAACCATCCTTGCCAAAGAGATGGCGGAAGCGGAGAGTTTACCGCTGATTCAGGTGCAACATCACCATGCGCACGCCGCAGGTTTAATGGCTGAGCACAACTTGGAAGAGGCTGTTACTGTCGTTTGCGACGGCTACGGCTACGGAACTGACGGCGGGGCTTGGGGAGGCGAAATCTTGTTTTGCACGCGTGAATCGGCGAAGTTTAACCGGCTGGGGCATCTGGAACCACAACCATTGCTTGGTGGAGATATGGCTAGTCGTTACCCCTTGCGTGTAGCCGCTGGAATGCTCGCTAAAGCCGGCGTAGAGGTTGAGCCTTGGCTGATGCAGAACAGTGGGCATTTGCCTTTCGGCGAAACCGAAGCCAACCTGATTACTAGCCAACTTGCAAAGGGCTTTGGAACGGTTGAAACTACGAGTTGCGGCAGAGTTTTAGACGCTGTTGCTGCTGTTTTAGGCGTATGTTACGAACGCAGTTATGAGGGTGAACCAGCCATGAAACTGGAATCAGCCGCGATAGCTGGCAAAGATGTTTTGAACCTAAAGCCTATTGTGCATGGAGACACGGTGAATACTTCCACTTTGCTGAGGTCAATATTTGAAAACAAAGAAAAATTGTCTGTTGGCGATTTAGCTTATTCTGCTCATGCTTACTTGGCGAAAGGTTTAGCTTCTTTAGCGGTAAAGAAAGCTTTGGTGCTGGGCGTTAAAGCCGTTGGCTTTTCAGGTGGCGCTGCCTGCAACCAGATACTTACTAAAGTCATGCGTGAGACTGTTGAGGAAGCTGGACTGCGGTTTCTGGTTCATGAAGCTGTTCCAGCTGGAGACGGGGGAGTTTCTTTTGGTCAGGCAGTTGTAGGTGGATTTTCACGGTTTTAGACCAATTTCTTTTTATCGCCGTTTAATGCGTGCTTAATAATTGATAAGTATGTGTTTAGCAATTCCCGCCAAAGTAATGAACATTGACGGCAGTAAAGCCAACGTGGATTTCGGTCAAGGCGTCTTAAGAGAAGTTAACGTGTCGCTTGTTGACGCTAAAGTGGGCGATTACGTTCTGGTTCACGCTGGCTACGCTATTCAAGTTATTGAAGAAAAAGAAGCCTTAGAAACCCTGAGCTTATGGAATAGCATTCTTGAAGCTACCCCAGAATAAAGCAGCAGGTGAACGATAGGCATGACTGAAAACCTAAAGTTCAGAAACCCCGAACTGGCGCAAAACATAGCGGCAAAAATCAAAAGCCTATCGCCGAAAGCTGGAAAAACAAAAATCTGCCATGTCTGCGGAACCCACGAGTGGACAATAACCCATTATGGCCTGCGTAGTCTTCTGCCTGAGGATGTTGAGGTTATCGCTGGTCCCGGATGCCCCGTCTGCATCGTGCCAGCGGCTGAAATCGATGAAGCTGTACAGTTAGCGCAGATGGGCATAGTGGTCACGTGTTTCGGTGACGTTTTGCGGGTGCCAGGCAGCAAAATGTCGCTTTTAGAAGCCAAAGCGGCTGGCGCTGACGTCAGAATTGTATATGCGGTTTCTGACGCGGTTGAAATGGCAAAACATGAGCCCCAGAAGCAATTTGTGTTTTTCGCGGTTGGTTTCGAAACCACTGCTCCATCAACAGCGGTCGAAGCACTCGGCAACCCGCCAAAAAACCTTAGTTTTCTAGTTTCTCACCGTTTGATTCCTCCAGCCATGGAGTTGCTGCTCGGCGTGGGCGATTTGCAGATTGACGGTTTCATTGCGCCTGGGCATGTGAGCGCGATTATTGGTTTGAAACCTTATGAGTTGTTTCCAAGGGTTTATCGGATGCCAACGGTTGTGGCTGGTTTTGAACCCATCGACGTGTTGATGGCTATTTACATGATTGTAAAGCAGCAAAGCGAAGGAACCGCGAAGCTGGAGAATGAGTATCCGCGCGTTGTCAAGCCTGAAGGCAACCCAAAGGCGCTGGAAATGATGAATAAAGCCTTCACCGTTACAGGCGGCAACTGGCGCGGAATCGGCAGGCTCCCAGACTCAGCGTTGCAGCTGCGTGAATCGCTTGCAGATTACGATGCAAGATTAAAATATAGTGTCCATGTCGAGCAGGGCAAAGATATCCTGCTTGGTTGCGAATGCCATCTTGTAATCATCGGAAAAATCAAACCCAATGAGTGCCCCATGTTCATGAAAGCCTGCACGCCTGAGAAACCTGTTGGCGCATGCATGGTGAGCAATGAAGGCACCTGCAGGGTTTGGTCGAAAAACGTGGCTATCCAATCTTAGCAGATTCTTGGCACTGGGTCGCCTATGGGCCTTGCGATTATTCTTTTGCCGCCGACCAGTGTTTGCATGGCGACGCCTTTGAACTGTGTTGTGGCTTCGCCGATTATCTGCGCGTTTTTGCCCTCTTCCGTTTGCCTTAAAAATTCTAGGGCTTGCTGTGCTTTCTGAGGAACGATGCCGATTATGATTTTTCCCTCGTTTCCAACTTCCAGCGGGTCTAAACCAAGCATGTCGCATGCCGCCTGTACGTCCTGCCGGATGGGAACTTTGTCTTCGTGGATTAATATGCCGACTTTCGATTTCTCAGTCCACTCATTAAGCGCGTCTGCTAAGCCGCCTCTGGTCGGATCCTTCATAGCGACGACTCCGCCTACCTCGCCCAAAAGCCTTTGAATCATGCGGTTGAGCGGTTTCACATCAGATTTGATTCCGCTCCCGAAAGTCAATCCCTGCTGCGCCGAAAGCACCGCTAATCCGTGGTCGCCGATGGTTCCTGACAGAATTATTTTGTCGCCTGCTGCAAGGTTCGAGTCAAGCGTCCAGCGCGCAGCAACGCTTCGGTATTGCCGAGCCACTGCGATGTTGCTGTCTAAGGCTGGGGTTCTTTTGCCGATTCCTGAAACATTCATGACAAGCCCGCCTAAACTGCCCTTCTCCACCACCTTCGTGTCACCCGTCACGATGCCAACGCCTGCTTCAATGCAGGTATCCCGCATACTCACCAAAATCCGCTCCAAATCAGCAAGCAGCAAGCCTTCTTCCAAAATAAACCCGCAAGCCAACGCGTAAGGCTGTGCCCCCATAGCTGAAATATCGTTAACTGTGCCTGAAATTGCCAAGCGTCCAATGTCGCCGCCTGGGAAAAAAATCGGCTTAACCGCGTGAGAATCACTCTTAAAAACCACATCGCCGATGACTGCGGCGTCATCCATAGCTTCCAACGGCACCTCAGCAGCGTTGCCTAAACCGCTGAAATATTTTACGATGTAGTTTTTGACCAAGTTATGCATGACTGTGCCGCCAGCGCCATGCAGCATCGTGATTTTCTCGTTTCTACTAGCCATTCCAAAACCGCCTTTTGCAGAGTGCAATAGCAAATACAGTACAGGTAAACATAAACGTTTTAGCTATATGCAACATCCGAATGGAAAAACAGGTTAACTTCGCTAGGCGGATCGGGATTTTTAAACTAAATTTTTTGCAACAGTTTTTCTTTGCTTAATCCCATGGCCTCCTTTTACTACTTACGAAATAGAGCAAAACCTTATTTGCGCATAGTTTTTTAGCATAAGCTAATGAAACCGTTAAGCCTAAGCCTTTCTTTGGCAATACAAAGCTGCAAACGAATAGTGAATAAAGAATACTCAAAAGCGTTTAATGCACAAGATATTGCTAAACAAATCTTTGGAATCAAGCTACCCTTCGTCCTTGAAGAAAAAGCAGAATTATCATACGGAGCGCCTTTTGGCTCAGTAAACGCAATTTTAGGAGAATATTATTGGCAAAAAGATATTGAAAGAATTTATTGCAGACGAATAAGGACATTTTGCGAAAAATATGAGCTTGACTATAATTCGGTAATACAATTTTGCCTTTGCCATGAGACTGGTCATGCAAAAGAACAAAGGCTGTTTGAAGAAATTGATTTTTTCCCTAACACTATAACATGGCGGTATCATCCGTTTATTTCTGGTATTTGCGATTATTCGGTGAACAAAGAGCTACTTAAAAATGACATTAAAAACCCGTTTGAAAGGAAAGCATTTTTGGACAAAGAAACTCTTAGAACAGTTTTTGTTAACACTAAAGAAGCAAAGGACAATTTTCATTTCAATTCACTGTTAAATCTGCCATATAATATTGATGCCTATGAGCATGGAGGGTTAAGTGATGATGAGAAAATCGGTTTTAAAGAATCGCAGGAGAAAGAAATAGGTGATAAATGGGAAAAAGCTCTTTCTAAACTAAGAAGCATTGATTTTTTTGAGCCAAAGTCTAAATTGGATATAATCCTGGATTTGTATAATGAAATCTTAGAAATACCCGTTCCTTTGTGCAAGGTTAAAACCGAGATACTAAGACTAAAATTTCAAACGATTCCAAAATTTTGGCGTAAAAGCACTTATAATGTTATTTTTTTGTGAAAACTTTGGTCATATAGATAACTAACTGTTCTCTTGCACCATGGATAATTGGGGTCTATTTCGATACCCCAGACGAAATCACACCATCGGGGCAAAGGGTTTGGGGCTCGTGGCTTTAGGGTTCTGTTTTGGGGTTGTTTTGTCGAATCGCCAAAGTTCTTAAGCGCCTTTGAGTGCTCACCTAGTCGGTAGCCCTATGGTCGGATTTTCTTGCGATGGGAAGGTTTTTTATACTGTATTTACCTTTATTATTTACAGCAAACATGTGTAAAATGTGATGTGCATGAGTAACGTTACGATAAGGGTTCCTGAAGAGTTGAAAAGACGAATGGAGCAGTGCAAAGGCATTAACTGGAGCGAAGTAGCGAGAAAAGCATTCGAAGAAGCCGCGCGTAGAGAAGAGATGCAATGTGCTGCAGCGGTAATTGATAAACTTAGAGTTGAAAGCAAGATAAAGTGGGATGGCTCTAAGGAGATACGCAAATGGAGAGATGCAGAGAAGTAGTTCTTGACTCTTCAATCGTGGTAAAGTGGTTCAGCAACGAAATCAAGACGGACAAGGCCTTAAAACTCAGGGATTCATACATACAGAGTTCATTGAATCTAACCGTCTCAGAAATATTGATTGCTGAAGTTGCCAACGCCTTAAGGTACAAACCTGATTATGACGTGGAAAAATGGAGAACTGCGCTAACTCAACTGTTTAACCTGCGAATGAAAGCTGCCCAGCTAACCCAAGACCTCGTCGCAAGGGCGGGAGAAATAGCATATGATGGGAAAGTAACGTTTTATGACGCCTTGCCAGTTGCCGTAGCGGAACACAAAAAAACCGTCTGCGTAACAGCGGATGAGGAAACACAATACAGAAAGCTTCAGATAAAGGGTTACCCTATTGAACTTTTATAAGTAGTTGCGGGCGGGGATAGGTTTGGACTTATCAAAAGAGCTTGAAGCCATGTACAAAAGAGTTGATGAAAGAATCGCAAAATACGGCGAGCTTTCAAACGACGAGATAAACCAGATAATCCATGAGCATAGGCAAAAGAAAAAACGTTCAAAGTGACAACCACAGAATGAAAGTGGTCCTTGACACAAACGTCTTAGTTTCAGCTTAACCACGTAAACCTCGAAACCCAGCAAACCTCGCCTCAAAAAGTCGCAACTTTCACACAGGCAAAAGTCGCAACATAATTATTTTCACAATCAGCTAATTTGTTAAACATTTTTTTACTCAGATTTAAACCGTAAACTTCAGATCCAACAACACAAAAACGCTGCTATATAGATCTAATACCTTTTTTTGGCAAAACTATAAAAGCTTAAACGCAATCCCAAAATTGTACACCTCGCGAAACGAAAATTCATCCCTTCTAATTAGGGAACCTAACTAGTCGGTTTAGACTAAAATCTTAGTTGTGATACGGAAAGCCATATAAATTGCTTTTACGTGTTTGTTTGCGCATCGGAGATGTGATAATGCCAAAATGGGGATACTCAATAATCAACGAATTGCTCGATCCGGAAAAAACAGCGAAAGCAAGCGGTAGAGAACTTAAAGTATCCCATAAAGCGGCAAGAGAAGTCTGCAAAGCACTCAAAGGCATGATGCTGAACGATGCGAAACAGTATCTGCGGGATGTTGCAGCCAAAAAGAAGGCTGTTCCCTACACACGGTATAACAAAAAACTGCCCCATCGCCATGGGCTCGTAAACAGCTTTTGTGGACGATACCCAATTAAAGCTTCACAACAAATCCTCGACGTTTTAGAATCGGCGCAGTCAAACGCTGAAAATAAAGGTTTAGACGTTGACAGGTTGCGCATAATCCACGCAGCAGCCTATCAAGGCATGAAATTGAAGCGTTATGAGCGAAGAGCGCACGGTAGAGCTTCACCGAAATTTGACACTACAACACACGTCGAAATAGTTCTGGACGAGAAACCCACCACTCAAGGAGAACAATAAATGAGTATAGTCAAACGTTTTATAACAGAATCAATCAAAAAAACAGAAATAGATGAATTTTTACAAAAAAAACTTGACCGAGCCGGATACGGCGGAGTAAACATTTCCAAAACTCCGCTTGGAACGCACGTTGTAATTTACGCTATGCGTCCAGGTTTAGTCATCGGCAGAGGCGGAGAAACAATAAAAGAACTCGCTTCAGCCCTAGAACAAAACTTCAAAGTTTCCAATCCTCAGATTTCAGTTTCAGAAATCGAAGTTCCAGAATTTAACGCTTACGTGGTCGCGTCAAGAGTTGCCTCAGCGCTTCAGCGAGGTGTTCACTTTAGGCGCGCAGGTTTTTGGGCATTAAATCAAGTTATGGATGCAGGCGCACTTGGCGCTGAAATAGTTATAAGCGGAAAACTTAGCACAGAACGAGCACGTTTTGAAAAGTTCAGAGCTGGCTACTTCCCACGATGCGGAGAACCAGCTTTAGTGGCTATGAGAAAAGCTGAAGCTCATGTACAATTGAAACCAGGCATTATCGGCGTAAGAGTAAAAATCATGCCGCCGGACGCGTATTTTCCCGATAGAATCAAAATTCTTGAGGTAGCGCCGGAAGAAGAAAAAGTAGTTGTTTCAAAGGAAGCACCACCTCCAACTAAAGAAGAGCCTCAGCCAGAGCCAGAAGCAGAAGTACAAGCAGCAGAAATCGCAGACGAACCGAAAGAGACTGAGGAGGCAAAAAAGTAAATGCGAATCAAAGAAATCGTTGGCATGTCCTCTGAAGATAGAACAAATAAACTTGTTGATTTACGCGTAGAGCTAGCCCGCATCAGAACCATGATTAACGCAGGCGGAGCAGTTGAAAACCCAGCAAAAGTAAGAGAACTGCGAAAAACAATCGCTCAAATATTAACCGTGGAAAACGAGAATAAATTGGGCATCAGGAAAACCTCTGCGGAACCTGAGAAGAAACAGAAGAAAAAAGCGGGTAAGCCAGCAAAGAAGCCTAAGGCTGAAAAAGAAACTGAGGAGACTTCCAAATGAAAGTAACCCCCGATATTATTCGTTATGAGTTTATTGGCGCTGAAGGCAAAGTCGCCAGAAGCCCACATGAATGCTACGTTGGCTTAGGCGGCAAAGTCGTTGACGAAACAAAAAACACTTTCACTTTCCTACAGGAAGGGCAAGCGAAGAGTGTAATTAAAGAATCAGCCGTCTTCAACTTTAAGTTTGATGATGGCACAGTTGTAGAGATTGACGGTAAACTTTTAGTCGGCAGACCTGAGGATCGACTTAAAAAAAGCATCAAGAGGTTATGGTAATGTCATTATCTTTTAAGCAACCTAAAAAAACATGCGACGACCGAAACTGCCCATTCCATGGGACTCTTGCAATAAGAGGACGTGTGCTCGACGGCATAGTCCACACGGCTAAAATGGATAAAACCGTGATAGTTGACAGAGAATTCTTACAGTTCTCATCGAAATTCCAACGGTACGAACGAAGGCACGGTCACATTGCATCCCATAACCCACCTTGCATCGATGTTAAAGAAGGCGACAGAGTAAGAATCGCCGAGTGCAGACCAGTAAGCAAAACCGTTTCTTTTGTTGTGGTTGAAAAATTAGGAGAGGAGAAGTAGGATGGCGGCAAAGGCAAAACAGAGAGCACTTGTAGCAAAAGGAATGCTTTCACACGGACAAAAAATTAGCCGTGGTCTTTTATCAGGTTCAGAATTAAAGTGCGCCGATAACACGGGTGCACGAGTACTGCGTTTGATTCAAGCCATGGGTTATAAAGGTCGTCTGCGACGTTACCCATCTGCCACTGTAGGCGATAAAGTAACGGTTTCTGTTAGGCAAGGATCGCCTGACATGAGAAAAAAGATTTTCCAAGCAGTAATTGTTCGTCAAAGAAAAACTTTCAGACGCGTGGATGGTGTTTGGGTTCAGTTTGAAGATAACGCGGCAGTAATTATTACTCCTGATGGCGAAATGAAAGGTTCAGAAATAAGAGGTCCAGTAGCTAGGGAGGCAGCCGAAAGATGGCCAAGAATTGCAAGTGCCTCAAGTATAATAGTGTAGGTGCAAAGATGATGCAAGATACTAAACGAGTAAAAAATCCTGGTAAACAAAGAAAAAAACATTTTAACGCTCCTGCTCACCTGCGTCACAAGCTTATGTCGGCTCCCCTATCACCCGAGCTCGCTGCTTCAAGAGGCACAAGAACTCTTCCAGTAAGAAAGGGCGACACAGTTCGCATTCAACGCGGAGACAACAAGGGCTTTGAAGGCAAAGTTTCACGCGTTGACACGAAAGAATACCGAATCTTTATTGAAGGGTTCACACGTGAAAAGGTTGATGGAACAAACATTTTCCTTCCAATTCACCCGTCCAAAGTTCAAATAAGAAATCTCAACCTCGACGATAAATGGCGAAAAGACATTCTTGGAAGAAAGAAAGAAATAGAAAAGCCCGAGAAAAAAGAAAAAGAGAAAGAAAAAGCAAAGCCAGCAAAGAAAGCTGAAAAGGCTCCAGAGCAGCCGCAAGCAAAGATTGAAGAGATAGAAGAAGAAAAACCTGTTGAAGAAAAGGCAGCAGCGCCTGAAATTGCAAAAGAAGAAGCAGCAGAACAAGTTCCTGAGAAAGTAGCGGAGAAGGCAGTGAAAAAAGCTCCAGCAGCAAAGAAAGCACCAGCCAAAAAGCCTGTCGCAAAGAAACCTGCCGCCAAGAAGCCTGCCGCTAAAAAAGTAGCTCCAGCGAAAAAGAAACCTGTCGAGGAAGAAGCTCCAGTGGAAGAAGAAAAGGCACCTGCTAAAAAAGCAGCAAAGCCAAGGACAGCAGCAAAAAAAGCGGCTGCATCGAAAGAAACGCCAGCAAAAGAGGCGGCAGCCAAGAAAACGGCGCCTAAGCCGCGTGCTAAACGTAAAACCTCTGAAGAAACTGAGGGAGGACAATAATTTTGGGTAAAAAAGGAAAAACAGCAAGGCTGAAACGTAAGCCAGCTCCAAGGTTCTGGCCAATCCACAGAAAAGAACTGCCCTGGATAGTGAAGCCATCATCTGGTTCTCATTCACTCCAGAGTTGTCTACCGTTAACGCTAGTTCTTCGAGACATCCTTGGCATTGCGCAAACAAGGAAAGAAGGCAAATTGATACTTGCTCAAGGCAAAGTACAGGTTGACGGAAAAATCAGGAAAAAAGATGATTTTCCAGTCGGCTTGATGGATGTCGTTTCCATGCCTGATGCAAACAAGTATTACCGTATAATGCCGTCAAATAAGGGACTGTTTTTAAATCCAATAAGCAAAGAAGAAGCAAACTTCAAACTAGTCCGAGTTGAAGATAAAACCACCGTTAAAAACGGCGTGCAAATCGCCCTTCATGACGGCTCAAACATGTTCATAAAAGTTGCAGACCCGAAAAAACCAGAAGAAGTCACCTACGACACTTTTGACATTCTAAAAATCGCTTATCCAGAAAAACAAGTAGTTCTTAGCTTGAAAACCAAGGAAGGAAACTTGGCAGTGATCACTGGCGGAAAAAACATTGGCAAACAAGGCAAAATAGTTGAAATAGAAAAGACTGAGGCTAAGAAACGACGGCAAGCCCTAGTAGTTATAGAAGACGCGAGCGGTGTTCGTTATCAAACAATCTTAGACTTCATCTTTTCCATAGGCGAAGCTGAACCACTAATAGGTGTACCGGAGGCATCTGCAGTTGTCTGAGGAAGAAGCTTTAGTTAAGAGCTGGGAAGAGCATCCGATGCTCAAGCCCCGAATTGAAAAAGTTGTGGTGAACCTTAACGTTGGAAAATCAGGTGAGCCACTTGAAAAAGCTAACAAAGTGCTCAAAGAAATCACGGGTCAGACGCCGGTAAAGAAAAAAGCAAAAAAAACTATCCGTGACTTTGGCATACGTGAAGGAGAATCAATCGCTGTTGTCGTAACACTGAGAAAGCAAAAGGCAATTGACTTCCTAAAGAAAGTGTTAACTGTCGTTGATAACAAGATTTCAAAGTCTTCCTTTGATGTGTACGGCAACTTTGCTTTCGGTCTTAAAGAGCACATTGAAATTCCAGGTGTAAAATATGACCCTGACATAGGCATCTTTGGAATGGATATCTGTGTTTCTGTTAATCGTCCAGGGCAACGAGTGAAAATTCGACGCAAAGAGAAGCAAACCATCGGTCGTAAACACATGTTAACACCTGAAGAATCAATCATCTTCGTAAAACAAACGTTAGGAGTCGAAATCGTTTAAACAGAGGCTAAAATGTATGGGAAAACAACAATTGAAGAAAGTACGAAAATACGGCAAAGGTTCACGGCCATGCGTCAGATGCGGCTCTTATGGACCAGTTATTCGACGGTACAATTTATATTTATGTAGGCACTGTTTCAGGGAAGCAGCCCCAAAACTTGGGTTCAAAAAATATGAGTAGGAGCTAAAAAAAACATGGACACTTTAACAAATGGTTTGATCACCATCGTAAACAATGAAATGCGAAACAAACGCGAATGCATAATCAGTCCTGCCTCTAAACTTTTAGGGCGAGTCCTACGCATAATGCAACTTAACGGTTACATAGGCGAATTCGAGTTTATCGACGATGGACGCTCTGGAAAATTCAAAGTTCAACTATTGGGCAGAATAAACAAGTGTGGACCGATTAAACCACGCTACCCAGCTAAAGTAGGTGAATTTGAAGAATGGGAAAAGAAGTACTTGCCCTCCAGAGACTTAGGGATAATGGTCGTTTCCACTTCAAAAGGCGTAATAGCACACAAGGATGCGGAAGAAAAAAACATTGGAGGAAGGCTGTTAGCCTTCGTGTATTAGAGGTGTAATTTATGCGGCTTCCAGAAGTATCTAAAACCATTCAGATTCCCGATAACGTAGACGCCAGCCTAGAAGGCAAAAAAATCAACGTTAAGGGTGCCAAAGGGTCTTTAACGCGCGACTTTTCTTTTGCTCCAATCGCGATAGAAGGCGAGGGCAAAAGTATTCGCCTTTGGGCAAAGTGGCCACGCAAAAAGGAAGCCGCTCTTGTAGGAACAATATACTCGCACATTCAAAACATGATTACTGGAGTAACAAAAGGCTACTCATACAAACTGAAAATCGTGTTCTCACACTTCCCAATTTCGGTAAAGGTTCAAGACAAATCTATCCTGATTGAAAACTTTACTGGTGAACGCAGAGCACGCAGAGTAAAAATAATCGGCGATGTCAAAGTGAAAATTGAACCTGAAGACATCATTATTGAAGGCATAAACCTAGAAGATGTAAGCCAAACCGCCGCTAACATCGAACAAGCCACAAGAGTAAGGCGCAAAGACCCACGTGTTTTCCTCGACGGCATATACGTGTATGAAAAAAATGAGGGAGTTGCCTAATGACCGAAGAGCCCGAAAAGATCGAAAAGAAACCATCAATATCACAAAAAGAACTCAGGGTTAGAGCACGCGCTAAAAACAAGAAACCAGCATTTGTAAGAGCTGAAAGCTGGAAGTATGATAGGTTCAGCTTAAGTTGGCGGAGACCCAGAGGATTAGATAATAAGATTAGACGAAAAATCAAGGGTTGGCCAGCTGGCGTAAGCGTCGGTTATAAGGGACCAAAAATTGCCAGAGGCTTGCATCCGTCAGGATACAGGGAAGTTTTAGTTTACAATGTGAAAGACCTATCCACCATTGACCCTAATACTCAAGCTGCACGCATTGCGCACACAGTCGGCAAAAGAAAGCGCGCCCTAATTGTTGCGGAAGCCAAAAAACTTAACATTAAAATCTTAAATTTCAAAGCTTCACCAGAAGCCGAAAAGACAGAAGAGGAAGAAGCTGAAGGCGAAGAAACAGAGGAGGAGCAAACAGAAGAGGAACAAAAAGAAGAAGCGGCGGAAGAGACAGAGGTCAAGGAAGAAGAGGAGACGCCAAAAAAGAAAAGGGCATCAAAGAAAACCAAGCCTGAACCTGAGGAGGAAGAGGAACAATGACAAACCTGAGCAGCCAGAGACGGTTAGCGGCTCAAATCTTAAAGATTGGTCAAAACCGCGTGTGGATTGATCCTGAAAGGATGGATGATGTTGAAGGCGCAATTACCCGCGAAGAAGTAAGAAAGCTAATTCACGAGAAAATCATCGATTCTCTGCCTGAGAAAGGCGTAAGCAGATCCAGAGCAAAAATTATCCGCGAGAAAAAACGTAAGGGCAGGCGCAGCGGTCCCGGTAGCCTCACTGGCGCTGGCTACGCTAAGGTAACTAAGAAAGAGGCATGGATGAAAAAGATCAGGTCTCTGAGGCGCAAGCTTCGCGAGTTGAAGACAAGCAGAGTCATAACTGAAGCCACATACAGCCAGTATTACAGGATGGCTGGCAGCGGAAGGTTCCAGTCTATAGCTGAACTGGAGCGCAATTTAAAAGCTAATGATTTATGGAGGAAACGTTAAGATGGCAAAAAGCGGCAATTACCGTGTGCAATTAAGACGCAGACGGGAAGGAAAAACTGATTACCAAGCGCGGAAGGCTCTGGTCATTTCTGGAAAGCCTCGGCTTGTTACTCGAACATCATTAAAGAATGCTACAGTACAAATAACAGTTGCTAAACCGCATGGTGACGAGATTTTAGCTTCAGCCAACAGCCGTGAACTCATCCAAAATTACGGTTGGAAGGCTCCAACTGGCAATGTTCCCGCAGCCTATCTTACAGGTTTGCTTTGCGGTTTAAAGGCGAAAAATAAAGGCGTTGAGCAAGCAATCTTAGATATTGGCTTGATTTCTCCCACCAAGGGCTCAAAAATTTTCGCTATACTGAGCGGGGTTTTGGATGCTGGTGTGGATGTTCCTCACAGTGAAGAGAAGATTGTTAAGGAACGCATGAAAGGCGAACACATAGCCAAGTACGCTAAAAGCTTAGGTTCTGGTTCAGAAGAGTACACTGCCAAATTCTCAAAGTACACAGCGCAGAATCTTGCGCCTGAAAAAATCTCTGAGCACTTCAATAAAGTGAAGGCTGAAATCACAGGCTCATTCAAGGCTGCCAAACCAGCAACTGAAGAAAAAAAGGCGCCTGCAGAGAAAGAAGCCCCAATAAAGGAGGAAAAGGCACCTGTTAAGAAAGCAGCAAAGCCAAAGACTGCAGCTAAGGAACCAGCCGCACCAAAAGAAAAGGCAAGTAAGAAAGGTGAAAAGAAAGCATGAGTCGTTCAGGTCAAATGCAAAGAGAAAGACAAACTAACTTGGAAACTTGGATTCCAAAAACCCGTTTAGGCAAGATGATTCAGGAAGGAAAAATTACCACTATCGAAGATGTCTTCCTAAGTGGAATAAAAATTTCTGAACCCCAAATTGTTGACTCGTTGATTCCTGATCTTCAAGAAGAAGTCATAAACGTTAACCTAGTACAGAAGCAAACTGACGCTGGCGAAAAATCCCGTTTCAAAGCCATAGTTGCCGTTGGAAACAGAGATGGCTACATCGGATTAGGCTCAGGGAAAGCCAGTCAAGTGCGAAACGCCATTGAGAAGGCTGCTGTCAACGCCCGTTTAAACATTATTCCAGTAAAACGCGGATGCGGAAGTTGGGAATGCGGTTGCGGTAAACCTCATTCAGTTCCGTTCCAGGTTGAAGGGAAATGCGGCGGTGTACGAGTGATTATTGTTCCGGGTCCCAGAGGCTTAGGTTTAGTTTCAAGCGAAGTAGCCAAAGTCATCTTTGGCTTAGCTGGCGTGAAGGACTTGTGGATGAGAAGTTACGGTTCAACACGGACTGTGCCGTCTTACGCGTACGCGATCTTTGATGGTTTACGGAAGACCTATAATTTGATTACTCAAGTGGATTGGGTGAAGTAAAGATGGCGCAGAAAACTGAAGAGTGCAAGTGCCTCGTCGTCGTTAAAGTTCGTGGTACTGTTAGTGCCCAGCGGGAAACAAGAGAAACACTAGACTTTTTGCATCTGCTTCATACTAACCATGCAGTGCTCATCGATAGCCGACCATCATACAGGGGAATGCTGCAACGTGTAAACAGCTACGTTACATACGGCGAACCCTCAAAAGAAACCGTTGCCATGATGCTTCAGAAACGCGCAAGGCTGCTAGGCGACAAAAAACTAACAGATGAATACATCCAGAAAGCAGGATACAAATCCATCGATGACCTCGCAGAAGCCATCGTCAACTGCAAAGTAACATTCCAGAAACTGCCAGATGTGCAGCCGCTGTTCAGGCTGCATCCGCCAAGCAAAGGCTACAAGGGCAAAACCAAGAGGGGCTTCAAAGCAGGCGGCGAAGCAGGCTACCGCGGAGAAGCAATAAACGACCTAGTAAAACGCATGATATAACTACGCAGAATTTTGAGCTTTCTTCCTTTTGTTTGTCTCCGAAAAGTTCATTCTGGGTTAGAAGTTAAACATAATATGGTTTATGATTCGTGAGTTAAAAGGGCAAAAAAAAATCAGGCGAGTCTATACTTAATCAGTTGCTTAATCTTTTAATTCAAAAAAACCGTTGGAAATTATAGTATTTTGAATATAATATTATAGCTATTTTTATATAAGTAGCAGTAAATGATATCAGCAGGGTAGAAACCAATGGACACGTCCACGCTCCGAACCTTAGACGTCCTATCATCTAACTTAGGCAATTCCCTGTCTATTAACCAACTTACAGAGCGAATTAAAGAAACATACGGCACTGCCTATTACGCGAACATCTACCAGAAACTGCAGGACCTAAAGAACGATGGCTTGTTAACGTTGGACCAGATAGGAAGGTCTTCCAACGTTAAACTCAACTTCCAAAACTACCTATTGATCGATGCAATGGCGGAAATGGAAATTGAGAAAAAAAGTAAATTCCTAACAAAAAGAGCCGACTTAATACCGCTTCTCACCGAGATGGAGAAAGCTTTCGGCGACTCATGCGCGATAATGACTATCAGTGCAACAAACCTTGCAAAGACCATTAAACTCAATAGAATAGAGCTACTCATTCTTCTCGGAGAAAACCCAAACAATTACCAGGAAACAAAAAGCCTTTACAAAGAAATACAACAACTGCAGAACAAATACAACTTTAAAATCGACAGCTTAGTCTTAAATAAAGCTAACTTTCAAGAACTTATCGCGTCAGACGAAATAAACCCAGTGCGAGAAGCTCTGGGCGAAAAAATAATTCTTCTCTCCCCACAACGATTCTGGAGTCAAATCAAAAAAATCGGGGAAAAGACAGAAATCAAGGCTTTAAAAACAGAGATGAAACCAGTCAACATATCCCAAACTGATTTGACTTATAACCTTCTGCGATTCGGATATACAGAATTCGGTCGCACTGTTACTCAAAGCAAAAGAATCTCCGTGGAATACATAATAACCACAATGCTGCTCCAAGACGATATTAGACTGCAAGAAGCCGTTCCAATAATGCTTGCAAAAAACAAATTCAAGACTAACGTATTAACATTCTTAACTCAAAAATATGGGACAGCAAAACGACTGCTAAGCATGCTAAAAATCCTCCAAGAAATCAAACCAAAACAAGAAATCGACCAAACCATAGACCTAATAAGAATCTTCAACCAAGAAGAAACGCCGGTCAACTCGGAAAGCATCCTGCAGAAACTGAGGCTTTACAATGCCTTGTGACAAAAAATCCTTATTCGATTTCTTAGAAACCATAAACCAAAGCCTCACAAAGAAAATCACCCTTGTAGCGGCAGGTGGAACAGCCATGACCCTGCTCGACCTCAAACCATCAACAATAGACATTGACTTCACAATGCCACATAACGACCTGCAAGAGTTCGAGCAAGCTCTGAAAAACAACCCAACGGGCTACAAAGTAGACAGATGGGCAGACGGCTGTGTATTTTGCCAAACTCTACCGAACGATTATCTAGAAAAAAGCATCAAAATAAAAGAATACAGCCACATTACTCTAAGAACTCTCAATCCAGTGGATGTGATTGCAACAAAAATAGGGCGGCTAAACGAACGAGACATCCAAGACATAGCAGCAATCATCAGGAAACATAGAGTTTCAAAAATGAGAATTAAGAAACGGGCATTACAGGTCAGCCCGACCTACGTTTCCAAGGAAGAAGATTATCTCTACAACCTCAACTGGATACTCGAGAATCTCTTCAAGAAAAATCCCGCTTCAAAGCCATCGTCAACTGCAAAGTAACATTCCAGAAACTGCCAGATGTGCAGCCGCCGTTCAGGCTGCATCCGCCAAGCAAAGGCTACAAGGGCAAAACCAAGAAAGGCTTCAAAGCAGGCGGCGAAGCAGGCTACCGCGGAGAAGCAATAAACGAACTAGTAAAACGCATGATTTAATCTGCCGCCTATTTCAGCATTTTTTAACTTTTAATTTATTGGCAAATTCTCAATTTTAAAAACTGCCTTAATAACTCAACGCATCAATTCTTTGCTTGTTTTGGTTTTTACATCAGCCTTTTGTGCCATGTTTGCAAGTTTTTTGTCGTCTGTAACCAACGTGTAATTGGAGTCGTTTGCTTGTGCAAGGTAGGCTGAATCGTAAAAGGATAAGTTAAACTTGCAAGCAATGTCTAACACAGCGTTTTCTTCATTCTCACCTTGAAGCGACGCCACCGTCATTTGCCCCATTATTTCGTATATATCATTGAGGAAAACTTCAGCTTCCCTGCGACTTATTCTTTTGAGCAAGAAGCATTCCCTCCACAATGCATTGCCAACTTCATAGTAAGCCAAAGATATTGTTGCTTCATCCGCCAGCTTGTCTGCGGCGTCGCGTCGAAGTTCCCTCACAAGGGTTAAGATGCTGCTGGCATCAAACAGCAAGAAAGGCTTTGTCATCGACTGTCCCTGCTTTCTCGGACAGATTGGACGAGTTCGTCTTCTGGAATCTTCTGGAGAATTGCGCCAGCTTCATCAGCCAGCTTTCTTAATCGTTCCCGCTCTAAACGCTTAACTTCAGATTGCAAGGCTTCACGCATCAACCCGCTGACGTTAACTCCGAAGTCATTTAGCTTTTTCTTGAGTTCACTTGGGATCTTGGCAGAGACAGTTACCTGACTACCCATTCAGTAACACCAAAATAGTATTACTATTGGTAAGATAAAAACCTTACAAAAATCATAGAAAAACAGACTTAGCTTTTTCTGAATGAGGTAGCATGACGGCTCCTACACCTGAAGGGGATACCTGCATGCTACGAGAAACTGCCAAGGCTAGTGCCTATCATGTCGTCATGGCTGTTCTGCGGGTGGCTAAATAGTAGGTGCCCGTTTTTGGGCGTAGGTGCATTGTTGCTCGTTTAGTTGTTGACAGAGCCGTCGATCCAATAAACAAAAAAACGCCAAACCAAAAGTTCCAACCCGCAAAAAGATTCAAACCCCAAACCAAAAAAGCAACCCAAAGCAATCCCTTCCAAAAACTGCTGGCCTAATGACCTACCCTACTATTTGTGCAAAAATTTTGCTGTAAAAAGCCAAGCCCCAAAGTAGCAACTTTCACAAAACCAAAAGTCGCAACTTAAAAATATCTGGCAAAAGGAAACCAGAAAATCACTAAAACCCCCTAATCAATCTTAGAACCCTCAAAAAACGAAAACTTACCACAAACGAAACGCCAATTTCCACGCAATCATCATGTTCATGGGTAAACTGCTTTGGGGCTAATGCGTGTTTTCTCACTGTTTCTGTGCGATACGTTTTATAGTGTCGATGAAGAAATCCGTTAGTTAATTGGAGGGGGAAAGACCACGAGCGCAAAATGGCGTAGAAGCACAAAAAACCGTAAATGGCTAGACCTTAATAATCAAGCGGCAAAAAGCAAAAAACAACGAATAATTCAACCTGAACATGCTTACCGCCTAAAATCAATACCTGTTCACTCAAGCTTTCGGCCATCTAAAAGCTTTGCTGAACGCAATTTCCAAGAGCCAAAACCGTTAATCGATATATTCCAAGAAAATAATTATATAACGATTGTAGCGGAAATCGCAGGCTTTAATAAGGAAACCCTCAAAATTCGTGTAAAGAATCAAAAAATTATCCTCTCGGCGAAATCGAAAGATCGCAGATACTATAAAAGTTTAAATCTGCCGAAGTTAGTGATTCCAGACGTCATGTACACCAAGTTCAAGAATGGTGTGCTAGAAATAAAGTTAAAAAAAGCTGAAACAGCCATAAATAAAGAAGCTGGTCAAAATGCCGCATAAATTAAGAAAAATACGGAAATTTAGAGGTTCAAGAACAGTGGGCTACGGAAGGATAGGTCAACACCGAGACTCAGGCTCAAAAGGGCACAGAAAAGTTGGACGACACAAACACTTATGGAGTTGGGTCGTAACCAAAGAACCTGATTATTTCGGTAAAGATGGCTTCACCTCACCCCAAAGTCTTCATCGCCACGAAAACACGATTAACCTCAAAAAACTAGAAGAAATAGTACAAGCAAGTCAGCAGGAAAACCCTCAAATCGACCTGACAGCCTTAGGCTACACAAAACTTTTAGGCACAGGTAAAGTCACAAAACCTCTAACCGTGCAGGTGTCATCGTACTCAAAATCGGCGGCTGAAAAAATCAAAAAAGCAGGCGGAGAAATCGTAGGCTCCCCAATTAACGGAGAGTAAAGCTGCTAAATGCCCGGAAGATTCCTCAGCCTCTTCAAACCAATTGGAAGAGTCTTACCTGAAATTAAAAAGCCTGAGCGAAAGGTAAGTTTTAACGAGAAACTCTTCTGGACCGGGCTTGTCTTAATTATCTACCTTGTAATGGCTCAAATCCCGCTTTACGGAGTTTCAGCAGCAGCAGAAAGCCAATTTAGTTCATTGAGAGTTATTTTTGCTTCAAATAGTGGAACTCTGATGCAGTTGGGAATCGGACCTATCGTCACGGCTGGCTTGATTTTGCAGTTGCTTGCTGGTTCTTCCATTATTGAATGTGACATGTCGAATTCTGAAGACAGAGGATTATTCACTTCTGCAAGCAAAGTGTTTACTATTCTTCTCACCGGCATTCAAGCTGCCGCGTACCTTATAAGCGGCATGTTCGGGACGATTACTGGATCTGCAACGTTAGTTATTTTTGTAGAGCTTATCAGCGCCGGCATAATTGTCATGTTAATGGATGAACTTGTTCAGAAGGGCTGGGGACTAGGCAGCGGAATCAGCTTGTTTATCATGGCTGGCGTTGCTCAGAGCGTTGTTTGGGATACATTTTCGCCGACTACTGGCTTGTTTGTGGGTTCTCTTTCAGCTTACTTGAGTCATGGGCAGACGTTTTTGGCTTGGGCATTTGGTTCTCTTTCTGGAGTTTATCCATCCTTGCTTGGGTTCTTTGCTACTATTGTAGTCTTTTTGGTAGTTATTTATTTGAATGGAGTCAGAATTGAGCTTCCAATGAGTTATGCAGGGTACAAAGGCTTCAGAAGCAGATATCCAATTAAGCTACTGTACGTATCTAACCTTCCAGTTATATTTGCGTCAGCATTGTTTGCAAACGTTTACTTCTTCGCACAATTGCTGTGGGGCACTCAAGGGCGTCCTACTCCTGCGCAAAGTAGTATTTTATTCAAGATAATAGGTCAATTTAATGTAACAAGTTCTGGCACTGTTCAGCCTGTAGGCGGTCTTGCCTACCTTCTTACCGCACCAGCGAATATTGAACAAGTTGGGGCTGCCCCGTTAAGGGCTGCTGCTTACTTGGCCGCCCTTGTGGCTTTCTGCGCTGTTTTCTCGCTGATTTGGCTTGAAGTTGGCGGTTTGGGTCCTTCAAAAGTTGCGAAGCAGCTTATGGATTCGGGCATGCAGATTCCTGGTTACCGCAGGTCAGGAAGACCCATAGAAGCTGTCCTTAAACGTTACATTCCTGTAGTTACGGTTCTCGGCGGAATCATCGTTGGATTGGTAGCTGCGTCTGCAGATTTCTTTGGCGCCTTCGGTACGGGCACAGGCATACTGCTGTCAGTAGGTATTATTTACCAGTATTATGAGTTGTTAATGCAAGAAAGAGCAGCCGAGATGTATCCTGCTTTCAGAAGACTCCTTGGAGAATAGGCTAAACCAAGGTTGATTTAAAAATCTCCTCTTTTAGTTTTGATTTTAGCCTAAATTCAAATTTTTCTTTATTTTATTTATTAAAAAAAGGTTTATGGCGATACCGCACGGTCTACCAGCATTTGATCCAGTTGGCTTGCGGGCGGTTGCCAAACAGTACCTTCAGTTGTTATACTGCACTATTTTGCAGCGGCTACCGGTTTCTTGGACGTGAACAATCGTCGGATTATGGAAATGACTATCGCTAGAATTATGATGGCAACTACTATGTAGATTAGGAGCGGCAAATACTGGATTGGTATGATAAGTGCCGTCACAGTAAGCTCGACTCCGGTGACCTGAGAGGTATCAAAAGAGTAAGACGCTAACGTCACTGGGAAGCCGAATATTCCTATTTGCACGATAACGCTGTACTGTCCAGAGGGAAGAGACACCTCTGTTCCTCCCTGAGGCACCGTCCCCAAGTTTTGAATTACTGCCCCGCTTGATGACAGAACCGATGTTGTAACACCTAATGCCGCTTTACCTGTTACCCCGTCCGTTACAGTAATCTTTACAGACTGCTGTCCCTGTCCCTGCTGTGCAAAAGCTACTCCTGGCATAAGGAGCATCCCAAACAGAAAAATCATTGCAACAAGGCATATGCTAACTTTGGCGATGTTTTTCATTACTAAAACCTTCTCCAAGAAAGAGCTAACTTGGAAGCTTATATCTTTTTTCTGTGTATCAGTAAACCCAAGCTCGTTTCACGTTCAAGCTGTCGAGCATTGAGAAATAAGAGAATAATTGGAATCAAATTCTGCAAGACTCACTAAAAACATCATTCCGCTCGATAGCCCTGCCATTTATTTTTTTGACCTAACAGAAACTATCATGAATATTGGATCTTCGATCCTTTGTTACTCGTAGCATTTAGCCAAGTTTTCAATATTATTAGACAGGTTCTCTTTTTTTGATGAATATGATGCCAAAACCAATACCGATTAAGATAGCTAATTTGCATAATTTTTATGCTTTTATGGTCCAGCCTTTTTTGTTCAAGATCTCTTGTACTGCTGGAAGATCGAGAGCGAATTTGGTGTGTTGGCAGTTGCTTGATTGACAGTAATCGCACCAGACGGTGTCTGGCTTGAAGTAAACGTCTATTATTCTTCCTGTTGATGTTTTGCTGGTGAGGGTTCTGTCTAATATTCTGACTCCTTCTTCGCTTACGTTAAAGTGCTCTAGCGGTGGCAGCTTTGGCATGGGCTGTGCGGTGTTTAGTTCTTCAAACCTTTTTCTTATGGCTTCTTTTATGAATTCGGCTCTGCTTTTGTATCCTCTTATTCCGCGTTTGATGATTTGGTCTATTTCATCCATGATTTCTTTTGGTAGTCTTACGGTTGTGTACTCGTCGGAGCTGGAGTTAGATTCATCTGAAGGCATAGACACACATGATTCAAATGTGAGTCACGTGGATTTAAACTTAACTGTGTATAAAGATTAAGGCGTCTGCTGAGCATTTGAGCAGTTGGTGTTAGCAAAGTCTAAATACTTACTGATACCTGTATGTGTCAACAGTGACACACTAATGACAAATTACATAACAATCAAGCTCCCCAAAAACCTCGTTGAACAAATAGACGAGGTTCTTGAACAAAAAAACTTAGGCTATACGTCAAGAGCAGAGCTTGTCAAAGACGCAGTAAGAAACTTCCTGGCAACAACAAAACAAAACAAAACCTGACCTAAAAAACTACCTTTAACCGATTAATTTTCGCCGCCATAGAGTGGCATTGCGAGTGGTTATCCATCCAAAATATCGAACCATAGGTTTAGGCGCCAAAATTATCCGTGAAACTCTGCCTCTGGCAGGAACATCTTACGTTGAGATGATTGCAGTTATGGCGAAGTATAACCCGTTTGCGGAAAAGGCAGGTATGCGAAAAATCGCTGAACAGCAATCTGCAGAAAGCGTTTCAGACGTCTCTAAGATGCTTACTGGGTTGGGGTTTGACTTGCAACTTTTAGGCAGCGAACGGTATGTCAAGGAAAAACTTCAAGGTTTAAGCGCTGCACAAATGGAAAAGCTCAAAGGATCATTGATCAAAAATAAGCATCCTCGTTTCAAAAAGGAGTTTGTAGTCAGTCGACATCAGCCTTATGGAAAAACATCGGACTATATTCAAAGCATTCAGAATGCAGAAATGCCGAAAATCGTAAAGCTCATTAAGCTAGTTGGGATACTTTCGCAAACGAAGGTTTACTTGTTTTGGAAAGGACAATAGAAGATATGAAAAAGAGTTTTTATTAAAACCTGTTTCTAATCAAATTTTAGTTAATGAGGTATGGTGTGAATAAGCGGGGTATTGGAGAAAAGTTTGTTTTCTTAAACAATTTGAGTTGAAAAGCAAAAACGGTTATTAACAAGGAAACAAGATACGCATACAGTTCCGAAGAGGAAAACTGCGATGATTGTTAAGGAGCAATAGAAGGAGAATGACATTTGAAAGTACTTAATAAAATAGTTATTATCCTTCTGTTAACGCTGGTGACATTTTCAGCTCTAAGCGTATTAACTGGATCAGTAAACGCTGCTGGAACCCTTAGCTGTCAGGCATACATTTCATCCAAGACTGCTGGTGTTGACCAAGCAACATCATATACCTTCACTATAAATAACACGGGTGAAGCCAATCTTGGAAGTGCAAACATTACAATACCTTCATCATACAGTAATGTTAAAAATTTAGCTATAAGTCAAGAACCAGCCTCACAAGACTGGACAATAACCACAGCGACAATAAACAAAATTAATTATATTCTTCTCTATGGCTCTGCTGAAGGACTAAGCCCGGGGCAGAGCATCACATTCACTTTTAGCGCAACAAATCCTAAAGGCTCAGGAAATTACAAATGGATAATCGGCGCTAATAAAAACACGAATGCAACCGGACTTAATACTCCAGAATTTACGTTAAATACTAATTATTCAATTATAATTACTTCAATTAATGCAGCACTTTTAATCTCTATCATCGCAACTGTTATTGCGTTCTTAAACACCGGATTAAACAGGGCTCTAATCAACTATTTCGTAGGTTGGGAACAATACCGAGTTATGCAGAAAGAAATGAATGAATACAGGTCAGAAACAATGGCTGCCATGCGGGCTAACGATAAAAAACAAATTGAAAAACTCAAAAAGAGAGAATCACAGATAAAAAACATGCAGGCACAAATGCTCAAGCCACAGATGGTTCAGTTCGGGTTCTCTTTTATTTACATTATTATTTGGTTTTTTGTGTTAACGCCCACTTTTGGAGGTACCTCTATGGTTTACGTGCCAGGCATCGGCCCTCTCCCAGTCCTTTACTGGTACCCCATCGCCTCGTTCTTCTTAGGTCTGCTTGCATCACGCTTAATAGGTATAATGCCGATTGAAACTTGACGCGGAAACATGGTGGCGCTAAATGGCTAAAGACCCAAAATTATGCTTTGATGACAAAAAAATAGTAATCTGCATCTCAGGAATGGCTGGAACGGGAAAAAGTACTTTATCAAAAAAGCTTGCGGAAAAATACAATCTAAAATGTTATTCAGGCGGTGACGCGCTTAAAGAACTGGCAAAAGCAGAAGGCTATGACGTTTCACATCAAGGCTGGTGGGAGAGCCCTGAAGGCTTAAATTTTCTTAGGGAGAGAGCAAATGACCCTAAATTTGACAAGGCAGTAGATGATGAACTTCTTAAATATGCGCGTCAGGGAAATGTTCTCTTAGATAGTTGGACCATGCCCTGGTTATTTAAAGAGGGTTTTAAGATCTGGTTGATGGCTTCGATGGAGAAAAGAGCAGCAAGAGTTGCCGAACGCGATAAAATAACGGTTAATGAAGCATTCAAAGTACTGGAAGAAAAAGAAAACAGGACAAAAGCAATTTACAAGAAGCTTTACGGTTTCGTTTTAGGCGAAGATTTCGCACCCTTCAACATGGTTTTAGATACCGATAATTTGAATGCAGAAGAGGTTTTTGACGTTCTCTGCAGAGTAATAAGCAACATGGTTCTTTCTGTTCCTGAGTCTACTAAGTAAATAGAGCTCAATAGACTAAATATAGCTCAATAGAGCTTTCTTCTATAACATAGTTACTGATTGCTTAAAGCCATGAATAACAGATTAGACCCCTCGGTATAAAGCGCCGTTTAAGAGAGAGGGGCAGGGAATAATTGAAAAAATTAAATGGCCTACTTATATTTCCATGTGGATTAGCAATAATTCTTTGCTTCATTGCCTCATTTCGCCTAATTAACATCCAATCCACAGTCATGTTATTAATTTTCAATGCGCTTTTTATTTCCCTAGCTTTTCAGTTGAACGGTACGTTTAACCAAAAACTATTCCTTTTAGCATCAGGCAACATAATAGGTCTCTGCTGGAACTTTACTTTTTATTCTTTCGCCCTTACAGGAACCTTTTTTTTCGGTAAAATCTTCACTATCTTTTATACAGTTTTCTCTCCTTTTCTATGTTCACTTTGGATAGTAGCGTTTTGGTCTCTAAGCCTAACAGTTCTCCATCGTAAGAGCGCTAACTAGGAGCTTCAACTTTGATTTCTGAAGTTTTAGAAATCTTTTTCGCATTCTTAATCGCAATAATGATGGCTTATCTTGTTAGACATTACATTTTTACCATTACCGTTTTAAGAGGAGCCAACAAGAACAAAAAACCCGTGGCCATTGATGCTTCAACGTTTGAACCTACGGTTACCATCATTATTCCAGCACATAACGAGGAGAAAGTTATTGGAAGATTGCTTCAGCGAATCACCGAGTTAACCTATCCAAAAGACAAACTGCAAGTAATAGTCATCAATGACGCTTCATCCGACCAAACCGGGGAAATAGCGGACGATTACAAAAACAAGTACCCGTTTATAGAAGTGCTGAATCGAGACAAAAACAACGGCGGCAAAGGAAAAGCCTCAGCTATGAACGACGGCTTCAGCAAATCAACTGGCGAAATAGTGCTTTGCTTCGATGCTGACTATTACCCTCAGAAAGATATTGTTGAGAAACTTGCCGCAGAATTCATCGATCCCAAAGTTGGTGCAGTACAGGGAAGAGTTGTTGTCTTAAATGAACCCCAAAACATAATTACGCGGCTAGTTGCGCTGGAGCGAATAGGTGGATACCGCGTTGACCAAGAAGCAAGAGATGATTTAGGCTTAATTGTGCAGTTTGGAGGAACAGTCGGTGGTTTCAGAAGCAGTTTACTAAAAAGCCTGCATGGTTGGGATGAGAACGTATTGGCAGAAGACACGGATTTAACTTTTCGCATTTACCTTGCAGACTACAGAATTCCCTATAAAATTGATGCAGAATGCTATGAGGAAGCAGTTGATAACTGGAAGGCTTATCGCCAGCAAAGGTACCGATGGGCAAAAGGGCACATGCAATGCTTCTTTAAACACTCATGGGGCATCTTGAAAACTAAAAACTTGAATGTTAAAGAGAAAATCGATGGTTTATTATTGCTAAATGTTTATTTTGTCCCTATTCTGGCTTTGCTTTCGATGCTTATTGGTTTCTATCTGATTCTTTCGGGTTCACAGCTTATAAGCACTTTATGGTTTTTCATTCCAATATCTGTGTATAGTTCTGTAGGTAACTTTGCTCCTTTTTTTGAGGTTGGAATCGGGATGTACTTGGATGGTCGGAAAAGAGCGCAGTGGCTTATTCCTCTTTTGATATTTACTTTTTTTTACAATATACCTATTTGTTTGAAGGCTTTTTTTGATGTGACGGCTTCAAAAATTATGAGGCGAGATAAGAATGTGTGGGTCAAAACGTCACACTCAGGTAGTGGAAACTGTTATATTGCAAATTAATAATTAATTAGATATTAATGATTCAAGATCCGAATTCATTAATTGCTACTCTGGCAGCAACGACCGCCATAGTAATTGTACTCTTTTTTCTACCCGCTCTGATAGAATTAAGAAAACCAAAAGACGCAGGACCAAGATTAATAAAAGATGTCACCACGAAAATAAGAATCAGCAGCCTGAAATTCACCATAACAGACCTCGAAGAAGAGCAAAAAATTATTTATCAATCAACAACCAAAACTGCCGGGTGCCTTTGTTCCCTTCTGGATTTGGAAGTTTAGTTTTCACTTTTTTTGAATATTAACCCCGCGTTTTTCCACTGATCCCTAGCCAACGATAAATAGCCAGATAGGCCCCCCTGAAGAGAATAGAAAATATAACATAGATAGTTACACTGTGTGCATTCATTGTAAGTTTCGCGCAATTCCTTGAATTCTTGACTTTTCCACACCTCTGGCAGATTAAATACTGAACCTGCAAAATTGTGACTGTGGCACCCAGCGACTCTACCTAAAGGGTCAATGACTATGAAGTTACGTAGTGCTTGGCATTTCCAAGTTCTCTTATCTTCCTCATAGAAGCTTCGTAAAGCTTCTAGAAGCATGTTTGTCATTAGAATTTTATTATTTTTCTTTTTCATTTCCATTAGTGAATTGCAAAGCTTAACCATTGCTTGCTTATCTTCTATCACGAACTCATTGTTTTCTTTGCCAAGCCTAAATAGTTGGTTTTCGTCCGCCTGAACATCGTATGAGTAAAGGCAGTACCAGACGGGGATTCCTTTTTTTGTGAAATAATTAGTTATATCAATTATTTCATATAGATTTTTTTGTGAAATTGTCGGCGTGACACTAACGTTGATTCCCTTATTGTGAAGCTTTTCTACGCTTTCCATTGCTCTTCTCCATGCGCCAGGCACATTCTTTATTTCATCGTTTTTTGTTTCATCCAAACTATCTATTGAAATTGCCACAAAATCGACATTTCGCAGGGCATCGATTTTTTTGACAGCCATGCTTCCGTTATCATAAACTGTTGTGACGAAAAGTTTTGAGGCGTAATCAATTATCTCACCTATGTCATCCCTAAGCAGCGGGTCGCCACCTGATATTACAAGCTCAACTATACCGAGATTTTTTAAAACATCTAACCCCTTTTTTATGTCATCGGTTGCAAGTTCTCTCTGGTCTTGTTCTTTCCAGACATTGCAGCCTGCACAGCGGTAATTACATTTTCTTGTAACCAACCATTGAGCATGGTGAGGCTTACCTGGAGCAAGTGAACGCCTTGCAATGGATGCTACCTTTTTAAGGTCTATCGTCAAACAAATGTCACTTGCCCCTTCGTTGATGTCTACAGTATTAAAATTGGAACTATAAAAACAATTATTTATCCGAATCTAAAAACATACTTCTTTGGTTTGCGGTAGTGATGTATCCTGTTTCTTTGAAATCCTTTCATGGTGTCTTTTGTAAACAAGGCGGGCAATCCATTGTTTGCACGTCTTCTCTATCAGCGCTAAAAACTTTCTTGAGACCGAAAGAACGCCGCTAAGCGGGATGAGACACAATTTAACGCGTTAAAGCAATCCATAGTTGGTCTGAGACTGGCCTTGGCAGCATCTCTGCCGTGTCGTCTTTATGCATGAGTATTCGTTTGTTGGGGTTTACGTTGAATTCGCCTATGACGTCAGCGTAAATGTGCTCTAGGCTTAAGGCATCGATTATTTGGTTTGCGGCTTCTGGCTGTGCAGCAATAAGCAATGCGCCTGAACTGATCAGTTGCAAAGGGTCAATTTCATAGTACCTGCAGATTTTGGCAGTTTCAGGTTCAACCATAATTTTTTCTTCAAAAACGCGTACGCCTAAGTCAGCAACGTCTGCCATTTCGTGGATGCCGTTTAGTATTCCGCCTTCTGTGGGGTCATGCATGGCGTGGACTCCGCCTGTTCTGTAAGCCGTTAATGCGTCTTTTACTACGCTTATTTGGCTGTAGAAGCGTTTGGCGCTTTCAAGTGTGCTCAGTGTGAAAACTTTTTTTAGTTGCTCTTCACGGTCGGAAGCTAAAATTGCTGTGCCTTCAATTCCGGCGCTTTTTGTTAAAATCAGCTTGTCGCCTGCTTTGGCGCCTGCAGCAGTAACGTATTTGCCTTTTTCAGTTAAACCCATGACGCAGCCAACAACAATTGGATTAGCCAGCCCCGGAGTTGATTCACAATGTCCTCCAACAATCGCAATGCCAAGCTCCTTGGCGGCAGCGTTCATTTGAGTGCTTATGGTTTCAACGATTTTGCTGTCAGCGTTCTCTGGTAAAAGCAGGCATGAAAAGAAAAATGCTGGTTCAACCCCGAAAGTAGCCACATCATTAGCGTTAATGTTGATGGCTTCCCATCCGATCCGTTCAACCGCACCTGTGATTGGATCCATGGAGACGATGGCGTTTTTGCTTCCAACATCTAACACTGCACCATCTACTCCTGCAGTGGGTCCTAAAACTACTTCGCTGCGTTCGGCGCCCAGGTTTTTGAAGACCACTTCTTTTAGGATGTCTATGGGGATTTTTCCAGGCGGCAGTTTCATAGCTTATCACTTGTGAAATCTAGCTTTTAAGCTGTGGCAACTTTTTGCTTTGTTTGGTTTCTCCAGATTTCAGGAAGCCTTTTGACAAGTATGATTGCTATTGGAATCCCAATTATTCCTCCTACGGCTATTTGCAGTATGTTGAATGGCACTTCGCCCAGCGCTGCCCACCCTTCCGAGAGTCCAAAGAACTCTGCAAGGAAGTATCCTGTTACCATTTCTGTGCCTGCGATGACCACAGCTATGACGTCTCTTTTTCGGCTTAGCCTGTTTGATATTAAGCCAGCTATGAGTCCTTCAGCGCCTTTTATGATAAGGGTGAACGGTGCAAAGTAGGCGTACCCGCTGGCTACATCGGATATTGCAGACCCAACGCCGCCTGCGAACCCACCGACGATTGGACTAAAAGTGAGGGCGCTGACGAAGATCATGATGTCGCCGAAGTCTAGGTATCCTTTTGTGGCTGGTATGGGGACTTGCACAAGGAAAGTTGTGACTGCTACAAGGGCTGCCATGACTCCTGCCTGTGCAACTATGAGGGTGATTCTTTTTCTGTCGGGTTGAGGTTGCATTTTTTTCGCCTTGGTATAGCTGTAACTTTAGTATAGTTGCAGCTATACTATTAAATAAGCTTTACGGAACCAACGATCACAAAAGCAACTGTATATCGTCGAATGCTGCCAGAACCTTCCTTCCACGCTCCGTAATTCGGAAGAATTTCTTGCCGTTCTCCTCATAACTGACCACCAATCCTTTATCCGACAACTCGTTAAGATGCTGATAGACAGCGGCACGCGTCATTATCTTGCCCAATTGTTTCCATAAATCATAACCATACGTGTCCTTTTCACTGAGAATTTTAAGGATTTTTTGTTTAGTGCTTACTGCAAGCCCTAAGCCTGCGGTTTTCTGTTTTTTCGTCATCGCCTGAAGAACATCGGTCGCTTTTAGCCCGCTTCCCGTGATAAGGCAGACTACGCTGTTGTCGCTGGAAATTTGGTCAACTTTTAGTTTCTGCAATGCTGCCACCGTGGCTGAGCTGGCTGGTTCAGCGAAGACTCCTTCAAGCTTAGCGACTTGAAGCTCTGCAGCCAAAATATCCGTGTCTGAGACGGTTAAAGCTAAGCCGTTTGATTCTTGAATCGCTTTAATTGCTAATTCGCTTTGCAATGGCTCGCCAACGAGAATAGCTAAGGCGCGTGTGGATGGGTTGCAGGATTTTGAAGATTTTGAAGATGATTGTTCTGTTAGTTCGTTGACTATTGGGGCACAGCCTTCTGTCTGGACTCCTATCATTCGTGGCAACGAGCGGGTTAGCCCTAACCCTTTGAGTTCTTTAAATCCTTTCCAAAGAGAATAGATGGTTCCGCCGCTTCCCATCGAAACTATAACCCAATCAGGAACTGCAAACTGCTCATTAATTTCGAACGAAATAGTTTTTTGAGCTTCAACGACCAACGGGTTAAGTTCGGCAGTAGCTTGATACCACCCTGTTTCCTTGGCTAAGACAGAGGCCTTGCGGATGGAGTCATCCACAATGTCGCCTGATTCCTCGATGACCGCGTCGTAGGCAATCATCTGCGCCAGTTTTCCAACGTCAACAACTTTGGGAACCAAGACGTGGCAAATCAATCCTGCTTTGGCGGCGTAGGCAGCTAAAGAAGCGCCCATGTTTCCGTTAGTGGCGCATACCATTGCCTCAAAACCTTGATCAATCGCGTTTGATGTCAAGAAAGCTGCTGCGCGATCTCTGTAAGAGTTTGTGGGGTTACGTGTTTCATCCTTCAAATAAAGGTCTTTTAACCCGACGGCTTTGGCAAGTCTTTCAGCCTTATGCAATGGTGTTCCGCCCTCTCCCAAACTGACCATGTGCTTAACTGGCGGAAGCATCTCTCTGTACCGCCAAAACCTTAAGGGTCCAGAAAAGCTTAAACTTGCAGTTTCTGGCGAGTCAGTTATGAACTCTAGTGTTCCGCCGCATTTTTCGCAGTTACTTCGCAGTGGATAAACTGGAAACTCTGTTGCGCAGTGAATACATCGAAGCATCAAGTTTTTATTCCTATTTACTGCATATTGGAAGAGACTTTTATGTTATGCCATTCACTCACTTGACTCTTTTCTTTCGACGAAGCATTTTGGGAGAGGAAAATCTAAATGGGAGTTCACCGCAAAATACTGACGATAGAGTGGTAATTTATGAGCGAAAGAGAAGACCCAATTAAAATGCATAAAGAAGCTGGTGCGCTGATGGAAAACGGCAAATACACTGAAGCAAGAGACATTTATGTCAAAACAGCTGAACTTTACTATAAAGGGCAGAACTATTTTGGCGCAGCAGAAATGTACTATAAAGCTGGCGAATGCGCCTTTGCTTTGAAAGATAATGAGAAAGCAGCAGAACTTTTCATGAAGTCCGCTGACGTCTCTTTTAGCAAGGGATTTGACAGGTACGGCGTTAGTGCACTTGAACAGGCGCGGGACAGCCAAAAAGCTTTGGGTAAAACCAAAGAAGTAGAGGAGCTTAATAAGAGAATTAAGGAAATCAACGATAAACAAAAGGAGCCCGAAGGCGAATCATCGTTCTCAGTATTTTCTTAATTGTTTAGAGTCCCAAAACAGATTTTTCTCTTTTTTGATTTGTCTCCTCTCTTCCCTTAGAATTTTAGCTTTTTACAACATTAATTAAATACTTGCAAAACTGCTAGTTCTCTAGGTCAACTTTCGGTTCAAAATATGCCTGCACTATTCAAATTTCTCTCTGAACTGCTTGAAAAGGTCGAAACGACAAAAAAGCGATTGGAAATCATAGATTTAACAGCGAACTACCTAAAAACGCTCGGTCCAGAAGAAATTGAACCGGCTACTAACATGATGGTTGGCAGAGCATTTCCAAATTATAGCCAGAAATCGCTTGATGTTAACTGGTCAACTCTTACCAGAGTTTTAGAGAGGATAAGCGAGTTTGACTGGAACCTTTTCCGCCAAGCCATGGCAAGCACAGGCGACATCGGCTCAGCCACTAAAGCAGTCCTGGAACAAACTAAGGCAAAAAAGCAAACGCAGCTAACGCAAAAATCCTTGACCGTAATGGAAGTCAGGCGAGCGCTTGAAGCTATCGCTCAAACCTCAGGTTCAGGTTCAAGAACAAAAAAAGAGCGTCTAATAACCAGCTTGCTAAGCCAAGCTACTCCAGTTGAAGCCAAATACATCGTAAAAATCTTCACGGGAGAAATGCGCACGGGACTCCATGAAGGTTTAATGGAGCAAGCCGTTGCCAGAGCCTTCAACGTTCCAATAAAGAAGGTGCAGCACGCCAGCATGGTGCTAGGTGACATAGGTGAAGTGGCGGCGACACTTAAAACCCGAGGCATAGAAGGCTTGGAGAAAGCAGGCTTCAATGTTTTCAGGCCTGTAAAACTCATGCTCGCCCAAACAGCCCAAACAGTAAACGCGGCATTGGCAGAGCATGGTGGCAAAACGGCTTTCGAATACAAGTACGATGGCGCAAGGGTCCAAATTCACAAGCAAAACGGCAGTGTAGAGGTTTTCAGCAGAAGACTAACCAACGTAACAGAAAGCCTGCCAGAAATAGTTGAAACAGTAAAACGCAACATAAAAGCGCAGTCAGCCATCGTTGAAGGGGAAGTAATTGCACTTGATAGTGCTGGTTACCCGATTGCGTTTCAGCATTTAATGCGTAGGTTCAAACGAATCCGCAATGTCACCGGTATGGCTCAGAGAATCCCATTAACCCTCTATCTATTTGATGTTCTCTACCTTAACGGTGAAAGCCTAATCACTCTGCCCTACTTGCAACGCAGACAAATGCTGGCACAGAACGTTGCGGAAATCCCGTTGACCAAACAAATCATAACCAATAAGCAAAATGAGGCGGAAGGTTTTCTCAAAGAAGCATTAGCCGCTGGGCACGAAGGATTAATGGCAAAACAACTTGACAGCCCCTACACTCCTGGAAACAGAGGAAAAAAATGGCTGAAAATCAAAACAGTCCTCGAACCCTTAGACCTCGTAGTTACCGCCGCTGAGTACGGCTATGGAAGGCGAAAAGGTTGGCTTTCTGATTACTACTTGGCAGCAAGAGACCCCAAAACGGGTGAATTTTTGAATGTTGGTAAAACTTTCAAGGGCTTAACCGATGCTGAAATCATAGAGATGACCAAGCAGTTAAAGACTTATGCAGTTGAACAGGAAGGGCATCGGGTAATAGTTATTCCTAAAATCGTGGTTGAGGTGGCTTATAATGAGGTTCAGAAAAGCCCAAAATATAAGAGCCAAATGGCGCTTCGGTTTGCAAGAATTACACGCGTCAGAGATGACAAAACCCCGGAGGAAGCCGACAGTATTGATAAGGTTAGGGAAATATATGAAAGGCAGTTCCGCGTTAAAGGCAAATATAACACTGAATAACAACGTTCACTTTGGAGAATGATTAGGGTGGATGCAGCAGAAAAGAAAGTGTTCGCTCAAGAATTCTACAGTCGCCAAACAATACTTAAAGAATTAGGCGAAAAGGGGCAACAGCAACTCGCCAAATCTAAAGTTGCAGTCGTCGGCGTTGGAGGATTAGGCACTGTTTCATCACTCTACCTTGCTTTAGCCGGCGTCGGCTACATACGATTAATCGACCAGGACACCGTAGAAACCCATAACCTGCACAGGCAAATCCTGTACAGCACTGACGACTTGCATTATCCAAAAACTGAAGTTGCAGCAAAAAAACTGGAAAAACTCAACCCTCTTATAACTGTTGAAGCAATTCCCGAAAATGTGAACGCAAGCAACGTTGAACGTCTTTTGCAAGATGTGGACGTTGTTGTTGACGGTTTAGATAACATCATGACCCGTTACCTTGTCAACCGCGCCTGCGTAAAATCAAAGACACCATACGTTTTCGGCGCAGCCATCGGCATCGAAGGCAACCTCTCCGTGTTTGCTCCTCCAGAAACTGGCTGCTTAGAATGTTTGATGCCGAACATTTCCGATACAGATTTACTGACATGTAGCACCCGTGGAGTCCTTGGAGCAACGACTGGAGTAATCGGTTCTATGCAAGCCATGGAAACAATAAAGCTCTTAGCTGGAATCGGCTCAACTTTAAAGGGAAAATTGTTGGTCTGCGACTTCAGCGACATGGATTTCACCAGCATAGACATTTCAAAAAGCACCCGCTGTCCAGTCTGCCACGGCGACGTATCTTCGGTTGCCGGCGGTGAACGGTTGATTTGGCTTTGCGGAAGAGACACAGCTAACATTAACCCTGAAAAACCTCTAAAACTAAACCTTGACCAGGTTTACCCTCTAGTAAATAAGCATTTTCGTGTTCGTTTGAAGTCACGTTTAGCGCTCATGTTCAACTACAAAAGCTATGAAGTCAGCTTATTTAATGGCGGACGGATGCTGATAAAAAATGTTGCAAGCGAGCAAGAAGCTCTAAAAGCGTATAGGGAAATACTTAGCACATTGAGCACTTCTTAGCTGATTCATGCCTGCCCATTCCAGGTTCTATAATATTAAGTGAAATCCTATGCTTAATTCTGCCCACAGTACAGTCGATGCAATGGCAACTTGCGCTATTGACAGTACGGCGCCGACTTTAAGATACTCTTTAAGACTGATGCTTACGCCTTTACGCTTCATCGTTTCCAACCATATTAAAATGGCAAGCGAGCCTAATGGGAAAAAGTGAGGACCCAAGTTGTTTCCTATTATGTTGCTGAAAATTAACCCCGTTAAGGCTGGTCCGCTTACGGCTGCTTGTTTTATGCTAAGCAAACCCAGAATGGTCATTGGCCAATTGTTCATGAAACTCGCTCCGACGGTTATAATCATGCTTGGCGCAAAAATCCCCAGCATAGACGGAAACTTGTTTGTTGCTACCAGCGCAGAAGCCAGCAGGTTTGTAATCCCCGCGGTCTCTAATCCTTGAACGACAAGGAAAATGCTAAACATAAACAGTACAATGTCCCAGTTGATGTCTCTTGCCAAGCCAATGAGTCCTTTCTTTTGGCCGTTCACCGACCCATTCCATTTCAGCGTAAACCAGTAAACCGCCACCAGAAACGCTGCGCCGCTGCAAATCACGATTGAAACAGGAAACCTGTTCAAAGAGGTCAAGAGATAGCCTATATCAATCGCTACAAGAGTAGCCAGACTTACCCTAAGCACAAGCGGCGAAATCATGGGTTTATCTGCAGTTAAAGCTTCAGCAGCCTTCATGTCGTAATTTTTGGGGATTTGTCTTCTGAAAAACAGGTAAAACAGCCCTAAACTGCTGAAGATAGTTGCAACCGCCACTGGACCCATGAATATGAGGTGGTCGATGAAGGTGTACTTGAAAAAATCAGCGCTCAAAATGTTGATGGGGTTGCTTGTTATCAGCGGCATAGCCGCGGTGTCTGCCATTAACCCAGCACTGAACAAGTATGTTAGCTTCCCCTTGGAGTCTATGCCCAAACAAGTTACAATCTCAAGCACTATAGGCGTTAAAATTAAAACTGCGCTGTCATTGGCGAAAAGAATACTAACCGCCGCTGTCAGCAAAGAAACGTAGAAGAAAAGCCGCAGCCCATTGCCGCCAGCCAACTTCACGACGCGCAGAGCAGCCCACTTAAAAAAGCCCATAGCATCCAACGTCACAGACAACGCAACAATCCCCAGAAACGCAAAAGCTGCATCCCAAATGTTCAAAAAAGACTGAGCTGCCTGCCCCAAACTAACCGTGCCAAGCAAAAGTGAAGCAGCCGCGCCGATTCCAGCCGCGTAACCCAGCCGCAAGCCAAAGGGGCGTTTAATCATCAAAAAAAGCGTTACTGAGAAGACTGCTACTGCAGCAACGGTAATGTAATCCAAGACTGGGCCCATTGTTGTTTAGGAAGCGTTGTCTTCAGGTATAAAAAATTAGCTTTCCCCTTAGACAGGAAACAGCGAGGTGTTTTGGAAAACCTTGATTTAACGTTAAAAAAGCATAATGGTTGGGAAACAGATATATTTTAGCCAAGCGAGTTATAACTAGCAATCGACAGCGTAAACAAGATACCCAAAAACTGGTTTTGTGTCTTACTGTTTAGAGCAATAAGCCACGCTGAACTTCAAATTTTTGGTTCATGTGAGACCTGCCTTAAAGTAAATTGGAGATGAATGTATGATGAATAATGATGTTTGCCCGAATTGTAAGTCGACGGCAGAGACCGAACTGGTCATAAAGAATGAGCAAGAGATTTACTCGATTTGTTGCTCATGCAAAAGCGTCCGTTCTAAATCATGGATCTAAGAATGTCCGTACCCCTTTGAGGGATTTTGGTTCTAAATTTTAGTCCTAAATTTAGGACTCTATTTTTCTTAATTTTTAAAACAGAGATAATTTTCTAAATTGACCAAAAAGGCCTAAAGAATACTACCCTAAAAGGGAAAACAAAAAAATTAAAGAAATAGAAAGAAGCTTATTCTTGCTTCTTCTGCTTTCCAGGTCGAAGTGAACGCACGGTTGCGCCTGCACGCCACATCTCGCTGTTACCCATCGCTTTAAGCTCGTCAGCTAGTTTCTGCCTGTAATTTGGCGCCTTGCTTTTCTCGAGCACGATGCGTGTTTCTTCGCCTGCTTCGACAAGCTCATAGAGTGAATCGAACACTGGTTGCGTTGCTTCTCGGAAGCGGGGTCTCCAGCGTAGCGCGCCGATGCGTGCGGTTTCGCTGCAGTTGCAGTACATCCAGTCCATGCCATTCTCGTCTACGAGGCGTATGAGGCTCTGTGTGAGTTCCTCAACGGTTTCGTTGAAGGCTTCGCTTGGGCTGTGACCATGTGCACGAAGAGTGTTGTATTGTGCTTCAAGTATCCCTGCGAGTGCACCCATCAGTGTGCCGCGTTCTCCTGTAAGGTCGCTGTAAACTTCTTTTTCAAAGGTAGTTGGAAACAGATACCCAGCACCGATGGCTATCCCCAGCGCTTTAGCCCGATCCATCGCTTTGCCAGTTGCATCTTGGTGAACAGCGAAGCTGCAGTTTATGCCGCTGCCATCGACAAAGTTTCTGCGCACACTAGTGCCGCTTCCTTTAGGTGCTACAAGGATAACGTCGATGTCTTTGGGTGGAATAACGCCTGTTTGTTCTTTGTAAACGATGCTGAAACCGTGGCTAAAGTAGAGTGCATCTCCTGGCTTTAGAGTTGCTTTGATTTTAGGCCACACCATTTTTTGTCCAGAATCGGTTAGGAGGAACATTTTGATTGTGCCTTTTTTGGCTGCTTCTTCCATGGGGAAGAGGTTTTCGCCTGGTTTCCAGCCGTCTGCAATTGCCTTGTCCCATTCTTTCTTGAATATGCCTTCTTTTTCTTGTCCAATGATTACTTTTATTCCGTTGTCTCGCATGTTTAGTGATTGAGCTTGACCTTGGATGCCGTAGCCAAGTGAAACAACGACTTCATCTTTTAGGATTTTTTGAGCTTGCGCCACCGTAAACTCTTTACGAGTAATAACGTCCTCTTTGACGCCACCGAAATCCATCTTTACCATTTTATTTTTTTCCCTCAAGCCAGACACTTTAGCGGACGCGGTAATTAAGAATTCTGCTTTTTGTGAGTAGAAGTAATTATTTTGAAAAAAACAAAAGGTGCATGAGAGAGGTTTCAGTAATGCTTAATTTTTTGATGATTATGAAATATTTGTCCACACTGGCGTTATAGACCAATTGGTAACTATGCCTTCGTGAAGAATACTCAAGGAACCATAATACTCAGGGGCAGCATAGAAGGAAGTTGTCTGCCCACCATCTAAAAGTCCAAGTGTTGGGCTACTACTGCCATAATGCTCCAAAACAAAAGCGTTAGTTGCATTGTCAGTTCCAAATATTCCACCGCTCAATGGAACAGTCATGTTTATTTCTAATGTACCCGTGGCATTATAAGCAACAACATGCAATCCAGCGTTATATGCAGTGCTTTCTCCCGTATTACTTACTGAACCAGTTATGTAAAGGTAATTATAGGGAATTGGAGTAGATTTCCCCATTTCATTACTATCTTTACCCAGTATTTCAGTTATCCCTAATGAAGCTACAAGATGTGCAGTTGGCAAATTTGCTGTTATGAAAGTGAGATTTGTTAGTTGACTTTTAAGGTTTGAAATTTGACTGGTTAGATTTGCTACTTTATTATTCAGAGAATTTATTTCATTATTCAGAGAATTTATCTTAGAATTTTTGCTGCCTAATGCGCCATTATAATAAATTACCGTTCCAGCAATTGAACCTACAAAGAGTATAGCTATCAAAACTGATACAGCTATTATTTTTTTATTAGCGCAAGTCTTTCTACTCATGTCCATCCAGCTTCACCTGCTTGCGTTTATTGAAGCTTGATAGTGACAATTCAAAAAAGATGATTGCCCTGCTTGTTCTTCTAACAGTGGCTAACATACAACGCTGCTCACATAATACTGCTATGCGGATGCTTATAGCTCTCCCCAGAGAACAGAGTGTTCCGCAAGAAGAACAGCCGAGAAAAAGAATAGTGTATATTTTTTTGGCTGGAAGCGCAAAGTGCTTTTGAAAGAATTATTCGGAGCAGATAAAGGTAAGATTAAACTTTTTCAGAAAGAGACCGCGGCGAAGAACGTAGTTAAGTTGATTTTGCTAAAAACTACATGAAAAAGCACCATTCTGCATGCAAAAGTGCGCGCCTAAGTTCCATGTTGAACTATGTTGAATCATGTTTGAAGCCTATTAGGCTCATCTAGTAGATCGGAGGGTAGACTGTAGCAGACATAAACAACCTCTAATCTAGGATTAGAAAGGCGGGGTAGGGTATCAATTTAGCAACTGAATTTCTCTACCAAAATTGAATGCACTTAAGCGCCCATTAGCTTTAGCAGAATTGCTTTAGCTGCGTATAAGCGGTTTTCTGCCTGTTCATAAATCACTGCCTTCGGATTCTCAATCGTGTCTGCGCTTATTTCGTATCCCCGATGAATCGGCATGTCATGCATGATGTACGCGTTGCTGCCTTTGAGCAGTTCAGCGTTGATTTGGTATGGCATCATAAGCTTAATCCGCTTCTCCTTCTCCGCCGCAAACTTCGGGTCAGTGAAGAATTCCATGTCAATCCACGTGTCTGTATAAACGAAATCAGCGTCTTTAACTGCGCTCTTGGCATCTAAGGTTGACTGCCACAGCCCAGTCTTCTTCGCCTCAGCCAACAACTCATCATCACGTGCCGCTTCATTCAAAATCGGTGTAACCGCTGTTAATTTTACTCCAGTTTTGGTGCAGCCCTCTATTAGCGAGTTGCAAACGTTGTTGTGGACGCCGATGTAGACGAGTTTAGCGCCTTTCAGCGTGCCCTTTTTCTCTTTTATGGTGATTAAATCTGCTAAGGCTTGGCTTGGATGGTACTTTTCGTCGCAGCCGTTGATTACTGGAACACGTGAAGCATTAGCCATCTTCATTAAATCAGCGTTAAACAGCAGCCTAGCCATGATGCAGTCAACATTACGGGACAAATAACGAACCTCATCGGTTATGTCTGCTAACATGAAGTTCGTTGTTCGCCAATCAATAAACAAGCCGTGACCACCAAGCTGAGTAGCCGCAACCTCAAAAGCAACCCTTGTCCTCGTGGAGGTTTTCTGGAAAATTAAAGCAGCCGACTTGTCCTCAAAGGCTTTACGGTATTTTTTAGGGTTATGCTTAACTTCAATGCCTAAATCAACAAGACCAGTAAGCTCTTGACTGGATAACTCTTTGAAATTAATCAAATTCATCTTACTTTGCCTTCAGGTAGGCTGAACCAAGCCAGCAATTATAAGCTTTATGGAAAACCTTTTCATCCAAACAATACACAATAACGAAATGAGTTGACATGATTCTCATCGTATCCTCAAACAAGGACATTGCAAGCTTAAACATCAAACAGCAAATCCTCAACCACTATCCATTCAACAAAACCGCAGTAGCTTTCGAACAAAACCCCCTGTACACCGCTGAGATAAACGGCAAAAACGTAAACCTTGCAACTCTAAGCATAGAATCTGTGAATGCGCAAAACCTGCTGGAAACCTTTCCTGACGCGCAAATAATTGTCTTTATATCACGACATAGTAGTGCAAGCGGCAAACCCACCTTATCCGTTCATACCCCTGGAAACTTTGGTGAAGCAGGACTAGGCGGGTTGCCTAGAACAGTCTCAGTTTCACCTGCAACGGCTATGCGTGACGCCTTAAAAGCGCTTTTACAGTACAAAGAAGAATTAAGCCTCAACTACGAAGTGTCTTATGAGGGTACTCATCATGGCCCAAGCTTGAATGTGCCCGCGATGTTTGTTGAGTTAGGCAGCTCCCCAGCACAATGGAACGATTTAAGAGCAGCAGAAGCCGTTGCCCACTCCGCAATGGCTGCAATCGCCAACTTCTCAACGCCTGCTAGCTCAGCGGTTCTCGGAATAGGCGGACCTCACTATAACCAGAAGTTCACGCGGATGGCTTTGGCTGACGAAGCCGTTTTCGGCCACATGATACCTAAATACGCTGTCTCCATAATTGACTCTGAAATGTTAGCTCAGTGCATCGAGAAAACTTTAGAGAAAGTCTCGTTGGCAATTCTTGATTGGAAAGGAATCAGAAGCCAGGATAAGCCAAAACTGTTATCGTCTCTGCAGGATGTTGGGTTGGTTTTCAAGAAAGTTTAACCAAAAAATAGTCATGCCCTGTAAGGAAGCTTTAAAAGTGTTGATAAAGCTACTTTTTAAATTCTAGTTACAGCAACGTTTATTATTCATAAATGAAATCTTGAGTGTGCGATGAATATGGGAATAAAATCTTGGTTACAGCAAGCAGCAAGAACCTTAAAGTTAGCTGTAAAACCCGGCAGAGAAGAGCTGTGGCTATCGATAAAAATTAGCCTCTTAGGCATAGGTGCAATTGGTTTAATCGGCTTCGTAATTAAACTCTTAGCATACGCAATAGGCGGCGCAGGAGCAGCAGGAACATCATCTTAGAAGGAAACTTGATTTATGGATAAGAAAGAAGAGAAAGAAGCGCAATTGCAAGCAAAAATCTTCGTTGTTAAGACCACCACTGGTCAAGAAAGAAACGTTGCCAGATTGATTGCTTCAAAAGTGGAAATGAATCATATTCCAATAAAAGCTCTTCTTGTGCCAGACACGCTAAAAGGATACGTGTTTGTAGAAGCTGACGGGCCACATTTAGTGGAGGAAGCCATCACAGGCTTAAGACATGTACGCTCAAGAATCCCTGGGCTGGTAAGCTTCGTCGAGATAGAACGGTACATCGTCCGAAAACCAGTCATGGAAGACCTCAACGAAGACGATGTCGTAGAAATTACCGGTGGGCCTTTCAAGGGTATGCGAGCCAAAATCACGAGACTTGACAAGGCAAAAGGCGAAGTTACCCTTGAATTACTTGAGGCAACATTCACTTTGCCGATCACCGTACACTCAGACTATGTAAAACTAGTGGAAAAAGCCAAAACATAAAACAGGCGAAAAACATGGGAGAAAAAAAAGTTGTAGAAATGCTCATAAATGGAGGACAAGCCAATGCAGGTCCACCGTTAGGTCCTGCTCTTGGTCCATTGGGCGTCAATATAATGGCTATCGTCAACAAAATTAACGAGGTTACAAAAGACTATGCTGGAATGAAGGTTCCAGTGAAAATCAGCGTTGATACCGACGACAAAACTTTCGATGTGTCAGTTGGCACTCCAACCGCTTCAGCATTAATTGTCGCTGAATTGAAAATAGAGAAAGGTTCAGGAACACCTAACACCGTGAAAGTAGGCAATTTGTCTATGGAGCAGATGGTTCGGATAGCGAAAATTAAGCGACCTGAGCTTTTATCGCCAACGCTGAAGAAGGCAACGAAAGAGATGCTTGGAACCTGCGTCAGTTTAGGCGTCACCGTTGAAGGCAAAGACCCGCGTGAAGTGCAAAAAGATATTGATGCTGGCAGCTACGAACAGCTATTTGGTAGCGAATAATGATAAGCGAATATTTTTATAATGGGTTTCCAATCCCTCATTGGCACGAGGCTTAAAAATGCCCCTAGACAACAAGACAATATCAGAAGCAGTTAAACAGGCAAAGGCGAAGTCTGGCGAAAAAAAATTCAACCAGACAGTAGATATGATCTTGGATATCGTAGAGATCGATATGAAGGCGCCAGAAGGCAAAATCCAAGAAGTCGTCGAGCTTCCTCATGCAACGGGAAAGCCCAACAAGATCTGTGTTGTCGCTTCTGGAGAATTTGCATTTAAAGCAAAAAACGCACAAGCTGATCACGTTATAGAACGTTCCGACTTAGACGCGTTAGCTGGCAAAAAGAAGGAACTGCGCAAGCTTGCCAGCGAATATGACGTTTTCATTTCAGAAGCTCCATTAATGCCGCTGGTAGGTAGAATTCTTGGTCCAGTTTTGGGTCCGAGAGGAAAAATGCCTATTCCTGTTCCACCGAACGCTGATATTGCAGCCATAATAAAGAAGCACCGCAACACCGTGGTTGTGAGAATGCGCAATCAACCGATTATTCAAGTTTCAGTTGGCTCTCAACAGATGAAGGATGAAGAACTTGTCGATAACATTATGACGGTTCTTCGTGTTTTAGATGGAAAACTTAAGCGTGGCTTGAAAAACGTAAAGTACGCTTTTATTAAGACATCTATGGGTGAGCCCGTGAAAATTAAACCTTAACAGAGAAGAGAAATCATGCCGTCCCAACAAGTATTAGAGGAAAAATCAAGCCAAGTAGACTCAATCAAAGGCATACTGAAAGAATACAAATCCATCGGTATCGCTAGCCTGCAGAAGGTTCGAGCTTCGCAACTTCAAGAAATCAAGAAAAGCATGGCTGGCAAAGTTTACCTTAGAGTTTTAAAGAACACGCTGATGAAGCTAGCCATCGACGAGATGAATCAAGAAGATCTAAAGAAGCTTGAGAAGTACTTGGACGGATCAAACGTTTACTTGTTCACAGACCTAAACCCCTTCAAACTGGCGATGCTGCTGGAACGAGGCAAAGTGAGAACAACCGCCAAATCAGGCGACATTGCCGCAAACGACGTGGTTGTTCCAGCTGGCAACACGGGTCAACCTCCAGGTCCATTTATCAGCCAATTAAACGCTGTTGGTTTGCCTACAAGGATTGAATCTGGCAGCGTGTGGGTCAGTAAAGACACTTTAGTGGTTCGCAAGGGCGAAGAAATCAACGAGCGCCTTGCCGGTGTCCTCTCAAAACTAGGCATTAAAGCCGTTGAACTCGGCATATCGATGCGTGCGGTTTTTGACAATGGCTTAATGATTACTGGTGACCAGTTGAAAGTTGATGTTGAAGCAACAAGGAGAAGTATTGAGCAGAGCAACCAAGAAGCCTTCGCACTGGCCATGGGCATCTCTTACCCAACCAAAGAAACAATCAAACCATTATTGCAGATGGCACACCAAAAAGCTGTTGCATTAGCTGTCAGCGCTGCAATACCAACCAAAGAAACAATTGGTGATTTGATAAGAAAAGCAAACGCGGAAATGACAAGTTTAAGCGGTGCTGTGGAGAAAGCTAAGCCTAAAGCAGCTTAACCAACCTCTTTTTGAATTGATTTTTCTGTTGCTAAAAGTAGACCCTATCAGGTTAATGCTTACTGATGTTGGGCAGAACAAGTCATGCTTAGATTTTTCAGTTTGTTTTTTGATAAGCTCTCTTTCTGTACTAAGAAAGAAGTAGACCGTCCAGTTCAGATCAGAATGTGGATATGTATTGTAGCGGCGTTGGCCATCTGTCGGGGATTTTTCTTGAGGTAGCTTCAATTTTTGTTATTCCACAAATTCTGGCGATTTGATCTTGCATCTCGAATGCCTGTGCAACGTCTCTTATCATAGCTGTCAATTGTAGATCATAATCGCCGCTAGTTTGTGTAATTATAATTACATCGGGTATTTTCGCAAGCGAATCAATTATTGGATTTGACAAGCCGCCGGGAGTGGCAAAAGATATGTTTAAATCTAATATCGCCGTGTAACCAATTTTATTTGGATTAATTTGGATTGAAACTTTTATTGCGCCCTTTTCCTTGAGCCTACGATACCTTTTTACGACTGTGTCGGTTGACAGTCCAAGTTCCTTTGCGATTTCAGTAAATGATGCGCGCCCGTCCATAGTAAGTTTTGCGACTATTTGCTTATCCAAATCATCAATTATGATTTTGTCAGCCGCCGCAACGCTTGTATGGTCTGAACCCAACTGATTGCTTTCGATGGTTTCTTTCTGAACGAGGTTTAAGTTTTCGGGAATGTTTCTGACGCCAGTCCAGATGTAAGTTTTTAAACCCATAGTGGGTAGTTTTCGCTTAATCACCTGCTTAATATGGTCCAATTCATTGAGGTCCTTCAAAGTTGCAACCGCCCTAACGTTGTAAACACTGTTGTACTGCCGATTAGCACGGACCTCAGTTATTTTACCAATAAATTCCATAACCTGTTCAACCTGCTGAGCCTCAACACTGATAAGCAGGGTAGCAAGTGCATCATAACCGAAATGAGCAAAATTCATCTGAATTGTTGCGCCACTAATTATCCCTTTTTTCTCCATTGACTTGCAGCGTTTCCAAACTTTGTTTTTCGACACTCCGCATTGTTTTGCTATTTCATAATAGCCCGTTCGACCGTCTTTTAGCAGATTTTTAAGTATTTTTGAATCGAGATCATTTATTTTGGGCGTATATTTCTTTATTTTGGGCACCAGTTCTTTCCTTTCGTTTTTATTCTTGTTTTTTTCGACATTTAAAATTTCTTGTTCCCTTAGAACTTATCGGTTAAAAATGCAAATTTACTTAATTTTTGGCTAATTTATTAAAAAGATGGGTTTAAAAAGTAGATATATATTGGCGGGGACTTGGCCATTTTTCCCAATTATCCACTGGCAATATTTCTGCGTCAATTTTCGTTATTCCTTGGATTTTTCCAAGCTCTTTTTGAACAGAAAGCAATTGGCCTAAGTCTTTCACCATTGCCCATATTTGTAAGTCGTAGTCGCCTGTTGTTTTCATGATGCTTATTATGTCGGGTATTCTGCCGATTTTTTCAACGATTAAGAATAAGTTTTCATGTGAGGTCACTGTGAAAAAAACGCATAGGGCTTGGTATCCCATTTTATTAGGGTTAACTTGAATTGTGACTTTTAATACCCCGTTTTTCTTCAGTTTTTCATATCTTCTTTTAGCAGCAGCAGATGAGAGTCCTATTTCTCTACCGAGAGTTTCCATGGATAAACGTCCGTTCTCAGAGAGTTTATCAGCTATTTTTTTGTCAATTTCATCGATAACTTTTGTTTGAGGATTTGTTCTCTGAGCATTTACTTGACAATTGATTGTTGCCTCTTCCTTTTTCTTGTTAGCGCTTGTTATTGCCAAGTTATGGTTCATTTCTTTTACATCTGTCCAGATTGCAGTTCTCATTTCCAAGATCGAAAAATGTCTCTTGATTGCATCCTTGATGTCATTCAACTGTTTAAGCGTTTTAAGGATTATTATGACATCTAAGTTCCCTTTGACTTCCCTGCTATAGAAGGAATAAACCTCTGGCATTTTCTGCAAATACTCAATAAGTTCAGCTTCCTGTGTAGAATCGACATTGAGTAGTATATGCGCTACTGCCTTGTAACCAAAACTCTTATAATTAATATGAATTGTCGCGCCTGTAATTATCCCCATTTCTTCCATTTTGCCAATATTTTTCTTTACATTTTCTTTTGTCTCGCCTATTCTTTTGGCAATTTCGTTATCAGTTTTGCGACCATCCGCTAAAAGCTCTTTGAGAATTTTTGATTGGATTAGACTAACTTGCTCGTTTAAGGCTGCTCTCCCCTGCTGAGGTTCATGGTGCTTTATATAATATTTAAATTCATCGCATAACTATTCAGTTATATTCTTTTTTATTTTTATAGATTTTGTTCTTCCGATTTTAAAGCTTATATTGTTGCCTTTTAAAGTAATAAATGGTAATTTTATTCGGAATCTTTGCTAATTTTCCAAAGTTTTAAATACAAAACAAAAGGAAGAATTTGATTACAGAAAAAGGAGAAAAAAAGAAAAATGTCAAATATACTTATGAGAATTTCTAAAAGCAAAGCAGGAGCTATTTCGATTGCTACTTTGTTAATACTTTCTATGTCGGCTTCAATGATGCTAATGCCATCTACTAAAGCAACTACCGCCTTAACCGTTCCAGATTTCGCCTACATTAGCGTTTCAACTAACCCAGTCGGTGTAGGTCAATCATTGGAAGTTATCATGTGGATGAACCAGGTAATATACGCTGCAGCTCTTACCAACGACATCCGATTCCATGACTACCAACTTATAATTACGGCACCTGACGGCACAAATACTACAGAGACATTTGCAGTCGTGCAGGATTCAACATCAGCGCAAGATTATTCGTTCACGCCAACCGCTGTCGGCACGTACACCTTGACGTTTGTTTTCCCAGGACAAATCTACGAATTTCCGCCCGCCTTTAATTATTTACAGGGAGTAATGAATACTGCATACGAAGGTGCTTATTACGAGCCTGCCACTGCGTCAACTACACTCACTGTTCAATCATCGCCAATTCAACCATACCCAACAACTCCGCTTCCAACTGCTTTCTGGACACGACCTATATACGGCGAGAACTCTAACTGGTACACGATTGCGTCAAATTGGTTGGGGGATCTGGCACCTGGATACTCGGGCTTCGAGGTTACATATAACGCTGGAGGAAACGGTGAGCAGTTAGCCGGACACAATGATGTTGTAGGTTCTCTCACCAGTCACGTAATGTGGACTAAACCTCTTGATAGCGGCGGTGTCGTCGGAGGAAACGAAACTGTAATTGCGGGCGATACATACTTCGAGGGCTCTGCATACAACCAAAGATTCACCAATCCGATAATAGTCGACGGAATACTCATTTACACTGAACCAATATCCTTCGCAGGTGTCCCTGGCGGTCTTAGCGGCAGTGCTTACGGACCAACAGTCGGCGTAAACTTGATAACAGGACAGCAAATGTGGAGTAACCCCAATATGCCTGCATTATCTTTCGCATCACTTTACGACGTTCAAGACCCCAACCAACACGGAGTTTACCCACCAATACTGTACTCGTCTGCATTTTCATACGTTACTTATACTACGAATTGGCAGGCTTATGATGCGTTTACAGGAGACTACATGTTCACAGTGAATGCCATTCCCTCAGGCACAACAGTACTCGGCCCAGAAGGTGAATACCTGATAATTAGCCTAGTAAACTACGGCACTACTGCGAGTCCAAACTACTATCTGCAAGAGTGGAACTCATCTAGACTGTGGGATGGTGATTACTCCGGTCCATCGACATCACCACCATTAGTACCACCCATACTTACCGGAACCAATCCAACCTTATATGACTACAACGTTTCAGTGCCGTTCTTAAACTCTGCATACGGATCACTGCCTATTACGGTAGTCGGAGCTATCCAAGGCAATGTGCTACTAGCCTACAGCGGCAATCTACCTTCATTAGGCGCCGATTTCATGGGTACACAAAGCGACACTCCCTACACATACTTCACCCTCAACATTGACCAAAGCACTCCAAGTTCACTCGGCACTGTAATATGGCATCAGACAGAAACACCACCGCCGAATAATGTCACTGTCCTAGAGGCAGGGATTGACCCAGTAAACCGTGTCTTCGTTGAAAACTGGAGGGAAACTCAGCAATATGTCGGCTACAGCTTGGATACAGGAGCGAAACTCTGGGGTCCAACCGTACCTCAAGTAGACCTTGATTACTATGGCAGCCCAGCATCCGGCAGCTTAGCAAACGCATTTGCTTACGGAAAAATGTATAGCAGCGCATACGGCGGAATAGTCTATTGCTACAGCACAAAGACAGGCGATATATTGTGGACTTACGGTAACGGCGGCGAAGGCAACACTACAAATTCTGGTGTTGAAACTCCTTTCAGCCACTATCCGACCTTCATTAATGCTATCGGCAATGACGTAGTGTACATCGTTACGAGTGAACATACACCTGAAACACCAATTTTCAAGGGTGGAACGTCAGCCGCTCTTAACGCGACAACTGGAAAGCTACTCTGGACCATTTCAGACTATACCGGCGAATTCTTTACCTTTAGTTACGCTGTAGCAGACGGCTACAATACATGGTTCAATGGCTATGATGCTCAAATCTACGTTGTAGGCAGAGGACCAAGCGCCACCACTGTTACTGCACCTGACATTGGCGCGACAACTGCCACACCAATAACGATAACAGGCACAGTGATGGATGTTTCCGCGGGCACACAGCAAACAGAGCAGAAAGGAGACTTCCCGAATGGTGTCCCAGTTTGCTCTGACGCTAGCATGTCTCAGTGGATGGGCTTCGTTTACCAGCAACAACCAGAACCAACCAACTTCACAGGCGTTCAAGTACAACTCGCGGTCTTAGACTCTAACGGAAACCACTATCCAATAGGCACTGCCACAACTGATGAATATGGCACTTACAGCCTTACATGGACTCCGCCTATCCCAGGCAACTTCACTATCTACGCTACTTTCGCTGGCACCAACGGTTACTGGCCATCATCTTCAGACACCCACATCTATGCCGGCTCACCAGCGCCAACAGCAGCGCCAACCGCTACACCAGTAACAGGCTTAGCAACAGCATCAGACGTAACTTATGGAATCGTCGTTGCAGTAATCGTAATAATCATCGCAATCGCCATAGTCGGCTTACTCTTGCTAAGAAAAAAGCCATAAACACAACACAATAAAACAACCACAAACTCTTTTCCCTTTTTTTTAGTTTTAAAAAGCAATGAAGAAGAAATAGGGCTGAGAAGGCTCTGGTTACATTCACAAGAAGCATAGCCTTTAGCAAGCTTTGCATTCTTTTCTCCTAAAGTTTCCAGAGCCTCAGCAAACCCTAAATTCTTTGGTGTCACCAGTCCTCGTGTTTTTTTAGAAAACGTGGTTTAGTCTTTCCAAGTGGCACCGCGGATTACTTCTTATATTTTTTCTGTTTGTTTTGATAAGGCTTAATAGTTTCCTGCACTGTGTCATTTTAATTAATGTGACTTGGCATGGTTGATGTTTGGCTTCCTTACGGAAAAACCGACGTGTGCATCCGTGTTCCAGCTCGAAACCTCCTTGGAACAATTGAGCCAGCGGAGCGCCAAGGCGCATCGGATGCTAAGGCTGAGGTGGAGCGAGCTCTAAAAGAACCCATCGGCTCTAAACGTTTAGGCGAAATCGCCAAGCCCCAGAGTAAAGTGGCTATTGTTGTTGATGATGCTACTAGGAAATTGCCGAGTGAAGGGATGCTTTTGCCCGTGCTCGCCGAGTTGAATTTGGCTGGCGTAAAAGATGAGAATATCACGGTTATTTTTGGTTGCGGAACACACCGGGCGGTTAAACCTGAGGAAGCGACGGCGCTGCTTGGTGCGGAAGCGCTTAAACGGGTAAAAACCATCAGCCATGACTGCCGAGCGCAAGATTTAGTTTACTTGGGCACAACTAAAACACATGGCAACAAAGTGAATGTTAACCGCGTGTTCGCAGAGGCAGACGTGAAAGTGCTCTTGGGAGATGTTGGCTTCCACTATTATGCTGGTTACGGCGGTGGAAGAAAAAGCGTTTTACCAGCGGTCTGCGGCGAAGAAACCATAAAGCAAAATCATGCAATGCTGCTTCACGCCAATGCACGAACTGGGGTTCTGGAAGATAATCCAGTGCATCGCGATATGACTGAGGCAGCAAGATTAGCCAAAATAGACTTCATAGTAAACGTTGTCGCGAACAAGAAGGGCGAAATCGTAAAAGCTTTCGCTGGGGATTTAGAGCAGGCATTTCTGGAAGCCGTAAAACTGGTCGACGAAATGTACCGTGTAACAGTGGACCGTCGAGCAGACATCATAGTTGTAAGTGCAGGGGGCTATCCGGCGGACATGAATCTGTACCAAGCTTACAAAGCGCTCGACAACGCGTTGGACGCCGTTAAACGCGGAGGAGTAATAATACTTGTCGCAGAGTGTCCTGAAGGGCACGGAAACCAAGTGTTTTATGATTGGATGACGCGTTTTGGGGATTTGAAAAATATTGAACATGAAATTAAACGCAACTTTGTCCTGGGCGGTCACAAAGCCTATTACCTCTTAAAAGCCCTGCAGAACCACCAAATCATACTAGTATCTTCCTTGCCTGATTACTATGCCACAAGCATATTCAAGTTGAAAACTGCCCGAGCCGTAAACGACGCTTTTGCTGAAGCGTTGAAAATTACGGGTTCAGCCTCAAGAGTTTGGGCGATGCCTCAGGGCAGCTACACATTGCCCATATTCAAGGCGCCGGAAGAAACAAAGAGTTAAGCAATCTGCTTATGCAATGCAAAAAAGCAAGAGATTGACCCATAAAGCGTAACCTTTAAGTTATAACATTGAAATTTGGTTTAAGAAGGCGAAACAATGCAACAAACTTTCAAGCTCCGCAAATTTGTTCCCAATGACTTACAAAGCGTAATGCAAATAAACCGCGTGTGCCTGCCAGAAAACTATACTGACTTCTTCTTTATGGACTTGCATCAACGGTTTCCTGAGACCTTTATTGTTGCAGAAGAGAACGGAGAAATCGCAGGTTACATCATGTGCCGTATTGAAGTTGGCTTATCAAATTATGGTTTCGGCGGCTTGATAAGGAAAGGACACGTGGTATCCATAGCGGTTTTGCCACAGTACAGGCGCAAAGGGGTTGCCCAAGCAGTAATCACCAGAGCGTTGGAGGGCATGCAATATTACAAAGCTAAACAATGCTTCCTAGAAGTCAGAGTGACAAATGAGGCTGCAATTTCGCTCTATAAGAAGTTAGGATTTGAAGTTACCCGAACCATTAATGGGTACTATTCAGACGGCGAAGACGCATACGTCATGGCAAAACGACTTTAAGCTGAGTTATCATTCTTTTTAAGGCCAACGGAACCGTCAAGTTCACCGTGATAATCAACGCTAATAGTCCATATCGTACTCCCATTGCCAAAGCAGCAGTGTCAACGAATACTTGGAAGTTTTGTGCTCCAGCCATCAAGTTCATCATGCCCATGCCAAGTGTCACCAGCGTTAACGGTATGGCAGCGTAGAGGGCGATGCTTTCCTTAATTTTAAAGAGTAAAATATAGGAGAAAGTCAATGTTGGAGCGTAATATACGAATGCGCCTAAAATGCCAAGCGGCCACCCGAGCGGATTCAACTCTACCGCTAAACCTGTAACATTAATGGCGTAGAATGTTGTTGCCATATCAAACATCCAGAAGGCTAACGCAACACCTTGAAAAGAAAACAGCAAATTCCGCCATTTCTCAGAAGTATCTGACGCTGGTTTTGGGTTAGTATTTTTCAACTTAAGATATGTTATGCTGGAGACCGGAATAAGCAAGATGAGCGCGTATGTTAAGCCTAGCCAAGCGTCGCCAGCTCTGATGAGCGCGGCGATGTTGAATATCCAGATTAGCCCTGTGGCAACTAGAACGCCTTGAGCTAAACTTTTCAGTGACCCCATACAGTTTTTCTCCCCCATTATTGCCCTTGGGGTAGTTACCTATAACCTTTATTCCAAAATGCAACTTCAACCGTCCTGTTGCACAACGGAACAATTTTAAGTCATCATCGCCAGATGCTATCTTTTCCGACAAACCGAACGAATAATGCAGCTTCTTTAAAAAGCTGGGGACATAATTATCTTTGAGGAATCAAGTTTGTCAATCCAGAAAATACCAGAAAAAAACACCATCTTATTCGTATGGTTTAACCAGTATGCTGGAATAGTCCTAAAAACCCCCAGTAAAACCCTTGCCATAGACCCAGTCGACATCAAACCCAAAAGCCTCCAAAATGTAGATGCAATCCTAATAACACACGAGCATTATGACCACTTAGATCCAAGGCTCATCACAGAAGTCCAGAAAGCGACAAACTGCACAATAATCGCTGATTCAGCCTCAACTAAAAGACTGCAACACGCAATAACAGCAGAGAAACTCCAAGAAATCAAACCGGGCGCTGAAATAAAAATCGGCGAAGTCTCTGTTAAAGCAGAAAAATGCAACCACACTGCTGAAGCGCCAGTGACTTACATAATAACCAGTGAAGACGAAGTCAAAGTCTACCATACAGCAGACAGTTTACCGTTTCCAGAACTAGCAGCTATAGGGCAAAGAGAAAAATTCGACGTAGTCTTCTGCACAGTTGGCATAGCACCGGGCTCCACGCCGCAAACAGGGTTTGAAATAGCACGTTTAACTAAGCCTCAAATCGTAGTGCCCTATCATACAGCGTCAGCGGCTAGCCAAACAGAATTCGCGCAAATAATAAAGAAGGAATTGCCTGGAACTGTATGCTTGATTCCTGAACAAAATAAAATCTATCAAGTATCAAAAAGGAAGTGAAAAAATGAAAACAGACAAACTGGTTCAAGATAAGAAAGACAAAGTGGCAAACATACTTTTCAAGACTGACGCAATAGAATTTGGGGTGTTCAAACTATCTAGCGGAAAAGCAAGTCCCTACTACATTGATCTAAGAGTAATTCCCAGTTTCCCAGATGCCTTCAGAGAAATCTGCGACTTCTACGCTGAATACATAACCAACCAGATTGGAGTAAAAAACTTTGATAGAATGGCGGGAGTACCATTAACCGGAATTATATTTGCGTCCCAAGTTGCGTACAACCTCAAAAAACCCTTCCTTTATGTGCGCAAAGGCGTCCGACTGAATGGAAGAGAACGGAGGGTGGAAGGACTTCTGGTATCAGGAGACAGAGTTCTATTAATTGATGATTTAGTAACCACTGGGTTAACTCTCAAAAAAGCTGCGGAAGCTGTTAGAGCTGAAGGCGGCGTGGTAACAGATGCCGTCGTTTTTCTAGACAGAGAAGAAGGCGGAAACCAACTGCTTGAAAAAAACGGAATAAATCTTCATGCATTGCTGAGAATAAGCGAAGTAGCTAACGCGCTCTATGAATTAGACGCTATTGAACAAGAAAACCTAAAAACAATCCTAAAACAGGTAAAAAAACATTAAAACTCAATTTCTATTCATAAAATATTAAACTGGTTTCTTCAAGTAGCGTATGCAATTTTTCCACCGCGTCATAAACGTCCTGTTCTTTTTTGGCTCCGGTGCAAACGAGCTTTCCACTTGCAAAAAGCAAAATCACAACTTTTGGCTCTTGCATCCTGTAGATTAAACCTGGGAACTGTTCAGGTTCGTACATTGCATGTCCAAGCGTATATGCGGCCTTTTCTAAATCGATCATGCCGCCTAAACCGCCTGCAGCAACTATGTTTTGTATTTTAAGTTCTGGTTTGCTGATGATTATTATGCCGCCTTTCTTGAGTTCCTTAACAACTTTCATTACGGCTCTACGAGCTTCTTTCTCCGATTTAGCCCCTGTGCAAACCATCTTTCCAGAACTAAAAATTAAAGTCGCGGTTTTGGGGCGTTTTAATCTGAAAACTAGACCTGGAAACTGTTCAGGGCGATATTCAACACCTGGATAACCTTTTACCACGGCGTTCAAGTCAACTTTCTGATTCAGCGTTGCGGAAGCGACCACATTCTCGATGCTTATTGTAGCTTTAACTTTTGGCACTCGATTTACCTCTTTCTTTAACGCCCTTTAAATATCCTATCAACTGACTTTATAAAGACATCTGTGACTGCGGCTGCGTTGGGTTCTGCTGTTCAGGTTTTTTCTCTCTTAATATGGGCACGACAAATTCGATAACTATAAGCAGCATTATTAACGTAATAATCACTGGCAAACCCCAAGAATTATCCCTCATGAAAAGTGTTACCCAACCAAACCACGGAATACGCATAATCACTTTACCTACTATATAGTTTGAGGGAACTCCTGGTGGATTGCTGAAGTCCCAAGGGTCTTGGCCTGCTGTTGGAGTTTGTGGCCATGGGTTTCCGTTTCCGTCCCCTTTAGTGAGATAATATGTGGTGCCGTTGACTACTACGGTGCCTATTATGCGATGCACAATTAACATGTTATAATCATAGGGGCTATGGAAGACTATTATGTCGCTGTTCGGGTAGTTAGTGTTCAGGTCTTTAGGATTTACGCCTTGGATAATTATGATGTCACCTATACTTAGGGTTCGGTCAAACGGGTGAGCTATGCTTAACCAGAAGCTATCGGCGCTATCGAAAGGAATACACATGCTGCCGCTTTCTACAGTTAACGCAGGATCAGCCGTGTGAAGCGCTAGTTGCAAGCCAAATAAGAAACCAAGAACAATTACAACAATCAATATGATGACAACTGCCGTTTTGAAATAATCGTTTTTCCAGACCCCTTTTAGATCGCTCAAATTTTTGCCTCGGCTGTTTGAAGTATTCCTTTTCATAAGATGTTCCTATGTTTTAAAACTTGCCTTTTCATAATAAAGAAAAATAAGAGAGGACAGATAACGCAATCAGCAAGGTTCTGGTTGCATCATCTTTAGATGTTGGTCTTATCAAAACGTGACTTTGTAAAGATACCTGTCACTGTGGTCGTATTGGGTTCTGCTGTTCAGGTTTTTTCTCTCTTAATATGGGCATAATAAATTCGATAACTACAAACAGCATTATAAGCGCAATAATCACTGGCAAACCCCAAGAATTATCCCTCATGAAAAGTGTTACCCAACCAAACCACGGAATACGCATAATCACTTTACCAACCACATAGTTTTGAGGGATTCCCGTATTACTATATTGAGCATTATACCAAATAGTGTGGCCGTCATATTGGTCAGGTGGAGGTATTGCTGGCCATTGCTGTCCGTTGCCGTCACCCTTCGTCTGGAAGTACCATGTGCCGTTAATTTCTTGTTTTGAAACTATTCGGTGAACAATAAGTGTGCTTGGGTCTGATGGATCGTGGTAAACAATTATGTTACTATTGGGATAATTAGCGTTCAAATCCGCAGGGTTTACCCCTTGGATTATTATTATGTCGCCTATACTCAGAGTTCTGTCAAAAGGATGTGTTATGCTATCCCAGAAGTTATCGCTGGCATCATAAGGAATACTCATGCTGCCGCTTTCCACAGTTAACGCAGGATCAGGCGTGTGAAGCACTAGCTGTAAGCCGAATAAGAAGCCTAAAACTATTGCAACAATTAATACAATTGCAACTATGACTTTGTAATTGTTTTTCCATGCTCGTTTTGGAGCGCTCAATCTTTTCCCTCTGCAGGTGAAGTGTTCCTGTTCATAAATAGTTCCTATGCTTTAATGCTTCCTTTTTAGAATAAAGAAAAAATAAAAGAGCAAGTTATGCAGCTAAACTTGATTTGGCTGCAATTTTAAATTTTCTTTTTGCTTAATACTTCGCGGAAAACTTTGCCGCATTTTGGGCATTCGTAGAGTCCGATTTCTAGTTGCATGCGTTTTCCAGCTTTATCTGGACGACCAGCCATTTTCCAAGTCTTTTTCGTCTTTGAAACCTCGGTTCCGCATTTTGGACATTTAACCATTCTTTTTCCTCCGTATTACTGCTTCCATGGTTTATCATTATAGAATAAAAAACTTTCCATAACTTTCCAATACATATTCTTCGTTTCCACGGTGTGTTTAAACAAATTTTTGTATACGTCATTAAACCGCGTTAAAGGAAGTAGTTGAAAGCCTTCAAAATATCATATATACTAGCCAAAAACAGCGACAAATAATCGAGCCATTAGCATCAAAAGTTAAAAATTGCCAAGAAAAGCCTGCAGTTCTTGTAAACCTTTCCTAACCTTTTTTATAGCAGAATCCAAGCTTATCTTACCATTCGAGGCTCAACTTATATTGCAGGAAACTTCTGAAAATGCTTTTGAAATGCTTGTGAAGCCAGTTCGAAGGCTCGTTGAACAGAAAGGATTCTCTAAACCAACTGAACCTCAAGAAAAAACAATTCCAAAAATCCTTGAGGGAAAAAATGTTCTGTTAATTTCCCCTACAGCCACAGGCAAAACAGAAGCCGCTTTCCTGCCTGTGCTAAGCATGCTTCTTAAGGAACCCAAAACTCCAGGCATAAAAGTGTTGTACATCACGCCGTTGCGGGCTTTAAACAGAGACTTGCTTGAGCGGCTTCAGTGGTGGTGCAACAGCCTAGACATAAAACTTGCAGTTAGGCATGGTGACACTGAAACAAAGGAGAGAACCCGTCAATCCCGAAGCCCGCCTGACATTCTTATAACGACTCCTGAGACCTTGCAAGCTATACTTTCCGGCTGGATTTTGCGTCAACACCTGCAAAGCTTAAGATGGGTAATAATTGATGAAGTGCATGAGTTAGCTGATAGCAAACGGGGAAGCCAGCTGTCATTGGCCCTAGAACGGATCAGGAGCCTAATCGGAAAAGACTTCCAAATGATCGGTTTATCCGCCACCATCGGCAGCCCAGAAAAAGTCGCTCAATTCCTCGTTGGCAATAAGCGCCCTGTTGAAATCATCCGTGTTCCCGTTGCCAAAATGGTGAAGCTGCAAGTAATCTACCCGAAGCCAAGCGAGGAAGATGTTAGGTTTGCATCGAAAATCTATACGCATCCAGAGGTGGCGGCTAGACTGCGTATTATTCGCGATTACATGAGCAAACGAAAATCTGTTCTTTTATTTACGAATACACGTTCAATTTCGGAGGTTTTAGCTTCTAGATTTAAGGTTTGGGACATTGATTTTCCAATCTCGATTCACCATGGCTCCTTAGCTAAGGTTTCAAGGATAGCTGCCGAAACTGGGTTAAAGCGGGGTGAACTTAAGGGTTTAATCGCTACCAGCAGCCTCGAATTAGGCATCGATGTCGGACGCATAGACCTAGTTATCCAGTACATGAGTCCAAGGCAAGTAACCCGGCTTATCCAGCGCGTAGGACGGGCAGGTCACACTTATGGGCAGGTGGCTGAGGGCGTAATAATCGGCATGGATTCAGATGATACGCTTGAAGCCTTAGTTATCGCTCGCAGAGCCCTCATTGAAGAGTTGGAGCCTGTCGAAATTCCAGATAAACCCTATGATGTTTTGGTTCATCAGATTGCTGGTTTGATGCTGAAGAATAGGCGATTAGAATTTAACGATGTTCTAGAAATCGCGCGTCACGCTGCACCTTTTGAGAACTTAACATTGGAAGATGTTGGAAAAGCCTTCAAGTACATGCATGAGCGTTTTCCACGTTTAGCTTGGGTGTCTTTTGAGGACCAGGTAGCTTTGAAGCCTCAGCGGTCTAAGGCTTTGTTTGAGTACTATTTTGATAATTTATCAATGATTCCTGAGGAGAAACAGTTTCTTGTAATTGATGAGTCATCTGACACTTCCATAGGTGTTTTAGACGAAGCGTTCATGGCGGAGTACGGCAAGCCTGGAACAAAATTCATCATACGTGGCAGCCCATGGCAAATAATTCATGCCACAGAAGACAAAGTATACGTGCGCCCTGTTGATGACCCGACCGGTTCAATTCCCAGCTGGATAGGCGAAGAAATCCCCGTCCCGTATGAGATAGCGCAGGAAGTGGCGGAAATACGTGGTTTTGTGGAAGAAAAAATGCATAATGGGCTCACGCCTGAACAGGTTAGCGCTTTGCTTTCTGAGCGTTACGCAGCTGATAAGGAAACTATTTTGCATGCATTGGCGGAGACGGTGGAGCAGGTGAACCGCGGCTTCGCGGTTCCTACTTCAACTCGGATTGTAGTTGAGGATTGGGGTGAATTTGTTATTATTCACTCTAATTTTGGTTCGCTAATTAACCGTGCCTTAGCGCAGTTGCTTGGGGAAGTTTTGTCTGATAAGCTTGGTCGTGGCATCGTGGTTCAGCATGACCCTTACCGCATTTTTGTGCAAACCATGGGCAGCATGAGCGCAGAGAGGCTGGTTGAAGTTTTCAATGAACTGAAAGGCATGAGTTCTCAAGCGGTTAAGGACACGTTAACTAGGTCAACTGTGAAGACTGGCTTATTCAAGAGACGCGTAATACAAGTAGCAAGACGTTTTGGTGCACTAAAGAAGTGGGCTGACTTTAGCAACGTTAGCATCCAGAAGTTGATTACGAGTTTTGAGGGCACGCTGATTTATGAGGAGGGTCTGAAAGAGGTTTTCTCTAAGGATCTTGATGCAGACGGGCTTTTCAAGGTGCTAAAGCGGATTCATGATGGTGACGTGGGCTTGCAAGTTGTTGCCACAGGCGGAGACGCGACTCCTGTTGCTCGCGTGGGTATCGAGCGGGTGAGCATGAAAACTGATCTTATTCCGCCTGAGAAAATGCGGGCAGTGCTTATTGCAGCAGCCAAAGCACGATTACTTAATGAAGCGGGCAATTTTGTCTGTACCAGCTGCTGGGATTACATGGAGACGATTCGCATCAAAGATTTGCCTGATAAACCAAAGTGTCCCAGATGCGGGTCTTTTGCCATTGGATTGTTGAAAGTGGATGAGGAGAAGGCTTTACCGTTAATTGAGAAGAAAGGACGCTTAGCCAAGGACGAGGAAAAGATGCAGTTGCAAGCTAAGCGCACTGCTGAATTAATAGAAAAGTATGGTAAAGCGGCTGCGGTGGCATTGAGCGCTCGACGGGTTCAAACAGTGGACATTGCGGCTGTTTTGGAGAAGGAACCTAAACTTTCAGACCGATTTTACGAGTTGGTTTTAGAGGCTGAACGTAAAGCCCTTAGCAAGCGGTTTTAACAAAAATGCTTTGGGTTCTTTTTTAATATTGTTTGTTTATGCAGAATAACAGCAACTTTTTAAACCTAGCTGCTTATTTGCTTATCTGTTTATAGTATGCCAGTAGGAGACTTAAGAGGTGGAAATAAGTCGAAAGAATTTACGCAGTGAAGTTCTTGAACGCATTAAATATGTAAAAACTTGTGTCATGGCGCGGGAGCTGTGTTTGCTTGTTCGCACCAACAGGGCTATCTTGGAACCTAAAGATGTGCAAGAAGTTTGCCAATACATTTCGAAATTATGCAAAGAAGAAGGCTGCACCGAGCCAAGTGAACTCTGCACCAAAGCAGCTAACGCCATTGGTTCAGCAGATGAAGAAAAATATCTTGATTTATGCGCTCAAAGCTGTGTAAAATGCGGAGAAGCTAGAAGGCCGATTCCGAAAAAAGACGCTTACGTGGCATAAAAAACTGAATGACATTGGTGAAGTCTGAAAATGTTTATTGCGCCTTTTGTTCCAAGCCCAAACAGTGTTGTAGAATACATGTTAAAGCTGGCTGATTTGAAGGCTGGCGAAGTATTGTTTGATATGGGTTCTGGAGACGGCAGAACCGTAATAATGGCGGCCAAAACCTTTGGTGCCCGAGGCGTCGGTATCGAGTTGCGTGAAGATTTGGCGAAAAAAGCGTTGGCTACTATTCATGAGAATGGTCTTGAGGACAAAATAACCATTGTGAATGGCAGCATGTTTGATGTTAACTTAAGTTCGGCTGATGTAGTTTACTTGTATTTGACGACGAGCGCAAACGAGAAAATCAGGCCTAAGCTTGAAAGCGACCTTAAAAAAGGTGCACGCGTGGTCTCGCATGACTACGAGATTATCGGTTGGCACGCGGAGAAAGTTGAGAATTTCTGTGAAAACCCTCAGGTCGGCTATCCTTCCCACACAATCTATCTGTACAGAAAGCTATAGTTTAGCCTTTAAATGTTGAAAAAACATTTTAATCTCTAACTTCATGATTTCCAAAGAGTGACTTCTAAAGATGAAGTTTGTTCCATGGCAAAATATAGCTGACTGGCATTGCAAAGCATGCGGTTACTGCTGCAAACTCTACAGCGTGGTCTTAGGCTTCACGGAATGGATGCAATTAGCTAAAACTTTTGGCATGGAAACCACAGTTGCAGGCTTAGACCACTTCTACATTAAACGTGCCAGCGACGGTTCCTGCGCTTTCCTATGTAACCATGCAAGCAACTACTACTGTGGACTGCAAAACGCGAAGCCTGAAGCATGCAAACTCTGGCCGTTCAAAGTACTCTCAGAACCAAAATACGGAGAGCCAAACCAAGCAGCATACGACTATGGTGGAATCCGATTGTACATTTACGGGGACACCATGTGCAGTGGCTTACGTTGTGGAACGCCAACATGGGACTTCCGCTACACAACCATAAAAGAGTTCACTGAACTAGCGTTAGGCATCAGGCAAGTACAGTACAAAACAACAAGGTCAGATGCGTTTAGGCAGCAGCAGTGGGGAAGACAACTATTCCCGTAAAAAAGGCCTTTTTTAAGAGTTAGTTACGTTTATTTAAAGAGGGAACCGTTTTAAGTATTGATTTTCCGTTTTTCTCAATTAGGTTATTAAGCGGGTTTTAAACTCTTAGCCATCAGAACTAATCCGTTAACAACGGAGGTAACTGTTGTATGCCTAAGGCTAAGGTTGGCGTTTCAATGCTCTACTGCCTAAGTGAGCCATTCAATCGGATGGTTAAGCGTTTAGACAGCATGAACACACGTACCATTGAAGTTGTAGACGACGGCACGCATGAGCTTGACAAGAAACGCGTCGCTACCCTCAAGGAAGCAGCAAAATCATACAGTTTAGAGTATTCGTTGCATGCGCCCTTCGCTGACATCAACATCGCTTCTTCATCCAAACCAATGCTAAACACCGCGATAAAACGCCTCAAACAATCCATCGCCAACGCAAATGAAATAGACGCTAAGATCTGGGTTTTCCATCCTGGAACGCAAACAGGCATAAGCCAATTCTATCCTGGCGCGGATTGGAAACAGAACTGCCTAAGCATCAAAGAACTCTACCGGGCAGCGGAAGAGTATGGCGTAAACATTGCGCTGGAGAACTTGCCTGGAAAATACTGGTTTTTAATGAATAAGCCAGAAGAATTCACGCGGTTTTACCGTGAAACTAACCTGCCAATCGGCATAGCCATGGACTTAGGCCATGCGCATCTCGAAGCACAAATAGAACCGTACTTCAACATGTTATCAGACAAAATCATACATATCCACGCCAGCGACAACAACGGCATAGAAGACCAGCACTTAGGCATAGGCCAAGGCAAAATCGACTGGAACTGGTTTGCACAAACCCTCAAGAAAATGGGCTACGACAAATCTGTAATCGTCGAATCCATAACCGACGTCCCAGAAAGCATCAAAAAACTAAAACAGCTCTTAGCTTAGCTCTCGTTAAGCGGCAGTTCCAACTCCATAAAATCCTCTGCTAATATGCTATTTACAAAGACCTTTTTCGCCTGCTCCAAAAGCAAAGCGGCATCAGGATACCTTGCGCTAATATGCGTTAAAACTAGCCGCTTCGCATTAGCTGCCTTCGTTTCCTGCGCCGCTTGGCTTGGCGTTGAATGTCCATCCAACGCCGCTTTCTCAGCTAGTGAATCGTCAAAGGTGCAGTCATGAATAACCAGGTCTGCATCTGCCGCAAACTTTGCAAACGCTTCGAACGGTCTAGTGTCGCCTGTGTAAACAATTTTTCGTCCAGCTCGAGGCGGCCCCATAACGTCGCCTGGCTTAACCACTCTGCCGTCTGGCAGCGTGATTTCTTCTCCGCTTTGAAGCTTGGACCATAATTCACCTTTGATAACTCCTAGTGCTTGAGCTTTTTTGGGGTAAAACTTTCCAGGGCGGGGCTTTTCCACAAGCGCGTAAGCGTAACTGTCTACGGCATGGTTGGACTTGGCGGCTGTTAGGGTGTAGTCTTCTTCATCTAGGATTGTGCCTTCGCTTAGAATCTCGTTGATTTCAACCGGGAAAGTTAAGCCAAAATTGAGGGTTTCTTTGGTGCAAACCAGAAAATCCTTAATCCCCGGCGGGCCATAGACTGAGACTGGTTCTTTACGGTCCATTAACGCCATTGTCTGCAAAACGCCTGGCAAACCCAACACGTGGTCCCCATGCAAATGGGTGAGGAAAACTTTTAGTTTTTTGTGGAAGCTTATTTTTGCCTGCATCATTTGCCTCTGCGTGTTTTCGCCGCAGTCAAACATCCACAGCTCCTTTGGGCATTGGACAACGACAGATGGCAGGCTCCGCTTTAGGGTTGGTACGCTGCCGCTGGTTCCTAAAAACACCACGCGAATACTCACTTAGTCATGCACCTTCTCGAACACTGCGATTTCCCTTGTTAACGTTCTATGCACGTAGGCGAAATGGGACTTCACATGTCTGTAGCCCAATGCTGTGCCTAACGCTTTAATGTTTAATGTTTTAGGTGAAGCAATACAAATCCTTTCCCTTCTCTATTATAGGTGAAACACAGTTTACAGTTTGTAAAGTGCTTTTAAAAACAGTTAAAAGTATGTATTTAGCTCTCTTTTTTTTTCTCAGGGTTTTGTGTGTGCTCAGCCTACCTACCCGGTCTACTATATGCTTCTAATAGACTTCAAATATGATTCAACATAGATGTGCATAGAACGAAGATGGCGCACTTTGCATGCAGAACGGTGCTTTTCAACATAGAAAAATCAGTTTTTTAATGTAGAAAAAAAGTACTAAAGAAGAAAAACAAGAGCTAAATATGCACAATTAAAAAAAAGGAAAAGCGAATGTGCTTTTACTTTGTTTGGGTTTCTTGCGTCTTAGGCGCAGTTGAGTTCAGTTTAATAACGTAGTTCGTTTTATTTTCCACTGAAACAGATACTGGTACTGACGTATTGTAGCCTGTGGCGCTGGCTTTGATTGAGTAATCGCCTGCTTGCACGTTGCTGAAAACGATTTGTCCCTTGCTTCCAGTAGTGCCAAACAAAGGTTTCGGGCCAGTGGCTGAGACAGTTGCTCCAGAAATCGGCGATACCGTTTGTGAATCTTGCACCGTCACCGTAAGCTTGCGGCGGCGTCCGAACCATGCAAGGATTACGAATAACAACCATATGATGATGATGACGATAACCACTATGATCCAGTCAACCGGGCCGAAAACAAATGCCGCTGTAGTAGCTGCTGGCGTCAGCGTTGGAGTTGGCGTTGGCTTTGCAGTAGGAACTGGAGTGGGCTTTGCAGTAGGAACTGGAGTTGGCTTTGGCGATGCAGTGGGGACTGGAGTTGGCGTTGGAGTTGATGAAGTTGAAGTGGAAGTTACCGTAACCGAGACCGCGTTAGAAGCAGGAGATGTAACCGGAGTGGAAGCGCTATCTGTCACCTTACAAGTAACTGTATGCGAAGTCCCCGCAGCAGTATAAGAATAACTTGCGCTGTTAGAGCCAACAGCTGTACCATCTAGGTACCATTGATAGGATAGGGTGCCTGAGCCGCCGCTGGGTGTTGCGGTGAACGTTTGGCCTTCGCCAACAGTTAAAGTTAGCGGTCCAGCAGGAGTGATACTTACAGTTGGCGAAGCAGCCACGGTAGTTGTGACGGCGTTTGAAGCAGGAGAGGTGACTGGAGTAGTTGCGCTGTCAGTTACTTTGCAAGTAATCGAGTGTGAACCTGCCGTAGCAGTGTAGGAGTAGCTTGCACTGTTAGAGCCAACCGCAGCACCATCCAAGTACCATTGATAATTAATCGTGCCTGAACCACCAGAAGGAGTAGCCGTAAACATCTTAGACTGCCCAACATCCATACTAAGCGGACCAACAGGAGCGATACTTACAGTCGGCGAAGCACTCACCGTAACCGTTGCAGTGTTGGATTGAGCCGAAGTTGTGCTTGAGCTGTCAGTAACCGTCGCAGTGATTGTGTATGTGCCCGCGGAATTAGGAGCAAAACTATATTCTGACTCAGTCTGGCCTGTCGGTGCTCCATTTACATACCATTGATAAGAGGTGTAGCTGCCTGAACCGCCGCTGGGATTAGCTGTGAAGGGTTGAGACTGCCCAACATCCAAAGCAAGCGGTCCAACAGGAGAAATAGACACCGTGAGAGTTGGAGCACCACTCGGACCAAAAGCGTAGACATTGCCGTCATCGCAGCCTGTGTAGACTACTCCGTTGACAACCGCAGGAGAAGAGTAAAACCAGTGGCCAGTACTGTAACTCCATACGAGGGTGCCTGTTGTAGCGTTCAAAGCGTAAAACTTGCCGTCATTTGAGCCTACGTAGACCACGCCGTTTGCGACCGCAGGAGAAGACCACACGTAATTGTCGGTCGGGTAGCTCCAGATGTATGCGCCTGTTGTAGCGTTCAAAGCATAAACACTTTCGTCATTTGAGCCCGCATAGACTATGCCGTTTGCGACCGCAGGAGAAGAATACCATGCAGGTTCGGTGGTCGGGTAGTTCCAGATGGTTTTGCCTGTTGTAGCGTTCAAAGCGTAAATTCCGTTATATGTGCCTATGTAGAGAAACCCGTTCACAACGGCAGGAGAAGACCGCATCTGGTAGTTGACCGCGTTGCTCCATACGAGGGTGCCTGTTGTAGCGTTCAAAGCGTACACAGTGCCTTCCTGTGAGGCTACATATACCAACTCGTTCACAACGGCAGGAGAAGAGAATATACCATTTATGGTCGTGTAACTCCAGAGTTTTGCTCCGCTTGTGGCGTTAAAAGCATAAACATTGCTATCCTCTGAGCCTACATAGACTATGCCGCCAGCAACCTCAGGAGAAGAGTCCACAAAAGCGCCAGTCTTGTAGCTCCAGATGGATTTGCCTGTTGTAGCGTTCAAAGCATAGAGATAGTCGTCCTCTGAGCCTACATAGACTATGCCGCCAGCAACCGCAGGAGAAGAGTACACAAAACCGTCGGTCGGGTAGCTCCAGATGAATTTGCCTGTTGTAGCGTTCAAAGCATAAACGTTGTAGTCCTCTGAACCCACGTAGACTACGCCGTTCAAAACGGCAGGCGAAGAATCAACAGAATCGCCGGTCAGGTAGCTCCATAAAACATTGTTTGTTGTTGGACCTGAAGTAGATGAGTAGCCTGTATTTTCTAAGTCATGGTGAAACATGGGCCAGTCCGAGGGCACGCTTATCACCGAGACCGAACCGCTACCGTAATTTGTAACATAGGCATAGTTACCGTCGGGCGTTACAGCCACACCCTCAGGAGCACTTCCAACGTTTACCGTCGCCGTTACTGTGTTTGTGGCTGTGGTTATCACCGAGACCGAATCGCTGTAGGCATTTGCAACGTAGGCGTATGCGCCGTCGGGCGTTACAGCCACACCGTTAGGATTGTCGAAAGGAATGCTTAAACTGGTTATCGTCGCCGTCACCGTGTTCGAAGTCGTGTTTATCACCGAGACCGAATCGCCGATGCCATTTACAACATAGGCATATGCGCCATCGGGCGTTACAGCCACACTCATAGGATAGCTTCCAACGGTTACATTCGTCGTCACCGTGTTCGAAGTCGTGTTTATCACCGAGGCCGAATCGTCTAAGGCATTTGTAACATAGGCGTATGCGCCGTTGGGCGTTACAGCTACACCCCAAGGATAGGTTCCAACGTTTACCGTAGCTGTCACTGTGTTCGTAGCCGTGCTTATCACCGAAACCGAATCGCTACCAAGATTTGTAACATAGACATATGCGCCGTTGGGCGTTACAGCCACACCTTGAGGACCGCTTCCAACGGTTATCGTCGCCGTCACTGTGTTCGTAGTCGTGTTTATCACCGAGACCGTAGTGCCGCCCCAATTTGTAACATAGGCATAGCCGCCGTCGGGCGTAAAAGCCACACCGCGAGGACCGTTTAAACCGGTTACTGTCGCCGTCACTGTGTTGGTAGCGGTGCTTATCACCGAGACCGTACCGCTGTTTTGATTTGGAACGTAGGCGTATGCGCCGTTGGGCGTTACAGCCACACCGTAAGGCTCGCTTCCAACAGGTATCGTCGCCGTCACCGTATTTATAGCTCGAACTGGCTGAGGCAATAATGCGAAAGCACTAAACAAGAAGGAGATGAGGAGAAGGATGCAGCCAACTTTCAAAGCCTTTGCTGTCTTAAGCTTCATTCTTTCACCTCTCCAGTCAAACTCTTCGCTGATGTCAACGATATGCTCGCAGCGTGAGCGAAAATTATGTTAACTACTGCTTCTTCTCCCCGTAACCTGCCCATTGTATAAACCCCCGTTTTACCTTTTGAAGTTAGATGTATTTAGCACTTGCTATCAAATCTCTAACGCATCCATCAATTAAGAGCCAAAATGAAACAAAACAAGCAATTTCATCCCTATTTTGTTTCAAAAACCAACCCAAAACATGGCATCATAAACGTCGGTTCGAAATCGACTTCTTCGCGGGGCGCAACGTTTTATGGCGCTGGAAAGCCCCCAAGCCAACCAAACACTAATTCATAGTGATCTACATCGTGCTGTTGAGTTGTAGTCATGTATACGTTAAACGATAAAGTTTCGCCGCTGCTCAAGCCCTGTTCATTGTAATTAGGGTGTGAATCAGGCGGGATGAACTCTTGAGCATTTATCTGCGCGCCGTTCTTATCATATTCTTTGGCGAGCAGAATAAACCACGCATATCCCGTATTATCTTGAGTTAAATTGTTTGGCGGGGGCTGTTGTGGTGTGTAATCGTTTCTGACTGTTACGTTTATTATAAAGCAGAGAGTCCCGTCGTATTTGCCATAACTTGCATTCGCTGACAACAGATAGATGCTGCTGTTACCTATGTAACTAGACGCTGGTGGTTCAACAACTGCTGCGGAAGGGCCTACATTAGCTGTTGACTTCGCAGTTAATTGTAAGAAAACAACCACTCCTATTGCAATGACCAGAACCATAACAAGTATAATTCCGAGAGTTCTCCTGCGAAATTTCATGTCTACACCTTTTCATAAACCATTATTTCGCGGGTTAGTGTTCGGTGCACAAAGACTTTGTGTGATTCTATTGTGCTGTATCCCAGCTCCTTTACTAAGTCGCTTACTTCAGCGGACATTTGCTCAGTTTTGCCTAATCCGTTCCCCATTATCGGAAGGGCTATACAAATCCGCTGCCCCGCCCCCAACAAACCATGCGCTGAAACCAAAACATCCTGCACCAACTGCTTAGTCGTCGACCTAAGCGTGCTTGAAGAGCGGCCATACGGCGGATCAGTAACAACGCAATCAACCCTAGTAAACGGCAACTGACGTGCGTCCGCCCAGATTAAACCTTCAGGCGAGATATTGAAGTGACGCAGGTTTTTTTTGCACCCCAAAATCATCCGCTTTTGAGCATCAACCCCCAACGTGCGGCAACCGATGTAGGTGGCTTCAATAAGCGAAGTGCCCGTGCCACAGAACGGATCCAACACCAAATCTTCAGCTTTCGCATGCGCCAAATTCACCATGCAACGGGCAAGCTTCGACGGCATCGCGGACGGGTGGAAAAACGGTTTTCTGCGTGGCCTGCGCTCAGAGAATGTTTTGGTCTGGATTTCAGTAAGCTTTAACCCGAAAACGAGTTTTTCCTCTGTCACTATGCCTATGAAGGTTTTGTCTGGGCTTTTCAGGTTCACCTTTGCTTCTGGCGCGCGTTGCAGTATTATTTTGCCCAGTTTACCCTCCAACCTCATTGTATTGATGGCTTGGTCAGCGTAGTTTTTTACGCGGTTTATCCGCACCGAGAAGCTTTCGCAGGGTTTTAGGATAGATTTGAAGTCGATGCTGCCTGCGGCTTCAGCGATGTCTGTTTCAGCGGCGTCTGACTTGAAGAGCTCCAAAGCACAAAGCCTCGTGAACGCGGCTCTAACCTGCACCATTTGAACGCTGCCCAACTCTGCTTCTAACCGTAAGGTCTGGTCGAGAACTTCAGCATTCGCATATAGGTAACCTTCGGCTTCCAGTATCGCTTTGACTTCTGCAGCAGGCAGCGACTCGCTTTCGCCTGATAAGAGGAAAAACAGTTTAGCCAACTATTCTTGCGCCCTAAGTTCTTGACTTAAAAGCGACGCCAACGAAACCTTGCTGACACTGCCCGGTACGCTGTCGGTTCCCACGATTTCCTCCACGCCCGCGTCAAGGATACGTTTTTCAGCATCGCCAATCAATAAACCGTGCACGCAAGCGCAGAAAACATGTTTTGCATCCTTTTCGCGGAGAATTTTTGCTGCTCCCACGATTGTGCCGCCTGTGCTGATTATGTCGTCGAAAATGATTACGGTTTGACCTTTAACGTTTAAGCCTTCAGCAGTCTGCTTGGTTTGTCCAGTGTAGCGGTCACGCTGCTTATCCAAATGCCCAGCATCGCCGCCTAAAACCGCTTGCGCCTGCCTAGCAATGTACATTGCACCCTTGTCAGGCGACAGAGCAAATGCGCCTTTGAAACCCCTCTGCACAAAATACCGTGCCAAAAGCGGAATGGCGCTTACTGTTTTGGCTGGAAACGGAAACTGCCCCAGCGCCTCCTCCGAGTGAATGTTAACGGATAATAACTCGTCGACTCCAGCAGCCTTCAGCATCCGCGCCACAGTTTCAACGCTTATGCCTTCGCCCGCTAGAAACATCTTATCCTGCCGAGCATAAGCCAAATACGGCACCACAGCGGTCACTTTGACGGCGCCGCCTCGCTTTGCCGCATCAACCATGAACGCTAACTGAAAAAGCCTCCCATCCTGCGCTGGCGGACATGTTGTCTGCACAATAGCCACACTTTCGCCTTGCACATTGCCTTCCAAACGCACATACGATTCCCCATCAGGAAAAACCTTGAAGGCAACAGGAACATTTCCAAAGCCAGTTAACGCTGAAACCGCTTCAGCAAGCTCCTTCGACGCCGGACCACAGATAACCTTCAACCTTAACTCCTCTTTTCATTAAGATGATAAGCTCAGGTTTTAAGGCTTTATCTTTGCAGATTTAAACAAGCTTTTCAGAGAAAATAATCCCTCTTCCTCTTCTCATCAATTTATATAGAGAAATTCAACAACAAAATTGATACCCTACCCCGCCTCTTACGAACGGCACCGCTTTTAGCTATTAAAACGGTCAAAAAGCTTTGCTTTAACTTCCAGGTCGCCTTCGATGGCTTCTTTGATGTTGCTTAAGGCTTCTTCTTTAGTTTCGCCTTCGCTTGCAACTGGAAGCTCAAAACACTTAACTAAGAAACCGCCTTCCTCGGCAGGTTCAAGTAAAACAGTGAATTTACGTGCAACCATTAGGCAATCCCAGCATTGTCCTTTGCTTTACAACTTGCATATGAACATATCTGCATTAGTACATTGTCGTTTGCACAACAGTTTTAAGCTTAACTCAATTTTTCAATTGGCGAAGGATTAAATTTATGGACACTTGGCGTTTACTACCCCTCGAAACCGATAATGCGTTTATGAACATGGCAATCGACGAGGCAATCTTAACGGCGCGAATCGCTGGGCAAGTTCCGAACACGCTCCGGTTTTATCGTTGGCAACCTTCCACCGTGAGCATCGGCAAAAACCAGAACCCTGAAAACGAAATTTACCTTGACGCCTGCAAGCAACTGGGCGTGGATGTGGTTAGGCGTATTAGCGGCGGCGGCACCGTTTACCATGACTTTGAAGGCGAAGTCACCTACAGCGTAACCGCCAAAGCCGAAGCCTTAGGTACCGCAGACATCACCAGCGTTTACGCCAAAATTTACGAGGCAATAAAGGATGCGCTTAGGATTTTGGGAATAACAGCCGACTTCAGCGGCGGCGACGCTAAAAACTGCCCAAACATGACGGTTAACGGCAAAAAAATCTCAGGCAGCAGCCAAACAATCACCCGAGGCGTTGTGCTCCAGCACGGCACGGTGTTGCGGAGTGTCGATTTGCCCAAGATGTTTACGCTTCTAAATCTAAAAAACGCCAGTTGCACCCAAGCCGCTGACATTGCAAAGCGAAAAATCACCAGTATACAAAACGAGTTAGGCCACGCTGTTATGCCTGATACGGTTGCTTATGCGCTGGCTCAAGGTTTTAGGGCGATGCTAAGGATTCAGCTTGAGGCTGGCGTGTTAACGGCTTACGAGGTGGAGCTTGCAAATAAGCTCTGCAAAGCAAAGTACGCTACTAAAGCATGGAATTTTGAGGGCAAAACCGTTTAAGCTTTTTCTTTATGCCACCTTACGCCTTGCGCTGTATCCTCAAGAACGATGCCTATTGCCTTAAGCTGTGCTCGTATTGAGTCGGCTTCTTTCCAATTCTTGGCTTTTCGGGCTTCCTCACGCTTTACAACTAAAGCGTCAATGTCCGCTGGCAAGGCTTCTTCTACTTCAACTTTGCCAATAACACCCAAAACCTCATCTATCCGCATCATCAAACCGCCAACATCTGCCGCTTCCATCTTGCTTACCTTGCTGTCATCAAGCAGGTTGTTCATTTCCCGCACGAAATCAAACAGCGATGCCAACGCTATCCCAATGTCTAAATCATCATCCAGTGAACCGCCAAAGCATGCTTCAAGCTTAGCAGTTAAAACGGCGACTTTTCCCTTGCTATCCTTTCCGTCAGTTTCATGCAAGCGCCGAACAAAGTTCCTTAGCCTATCCACTGCGCCTTTCGCGGATTCTAAACCTTCAAAAGTGAAGTTGAACTGCTGACGATAATGAGTAGACATAAGCAAGTACCTTATCGCAATCGGATCATAACCCTTAGAGACCAAGTCACGGAGCGTGTAGAAATTGCCGAAGCGCTTCGCCATTTTTTTGCCTTCAACAAGCAAATATTCATTATGCAACCAGTAATTAACAAACTTCTTGCCCGTCGCAGCCTCGCTTTGCGCAATCTCGTTCTCATGATGCGGAAATATGTTGTCCACTCCGCCGCAGTGAATGTCAAAGGTTTCGCCGAGATACTTCATGCTCATGGCGCTGCATTCGATGTGCCAGCCGGGTCTGCCTCTGCCAAGCTCAGTCTCCCAAAATACGTCGCCGTCCTCCAGCGTCCAAGCCTTCCACAGCGCAAAATCCTGTGCTTCTTCTTTTGCATATTCATCTTGGCTTACTCTTGCACCCACCTTGAGTTCGGCAAGTCTAATTTTTGAGAGTTTGCCATAATCTGGGAATTTGCATATGGCGTAGTAGATTGAGCCGTCTTCGCCGCGGTAAGCGTAGCCTTTAGCCATCAAAGTTTTGATTAAAGCAGCCATCTCAGGAATATGCTCGGTAGCTCTAGGATAAACATCCGCGGGTTCGATGTTTAAGGCTTTAATGTCCTCAAAGAACGCTTTCACATAAAAATCGGTGTACTGCTTAAGAGGCACCTGCTCCTTTTGGCTGCCCTTGATGGTTTTATCATCGACATCCGTCAAGTTCATAACGTGCATAACTTTGAAGCCTCGGTACACAAGCCAACGCTTCAGCAAATCCTCAAACAAAAAAGCACGGAAATTGCCGATATGAGCATAATCGTAAACCGTGGGGCCACACGTGTACATCTTCACTTTTCCTGCCTCCAACGGCTTAAAAACTTCTTTCTTACGCGATAGAGTATTAAAAAAACAAATATTTGATTGCGTGTTATTATTTCTCCTTTAAAAGTTTAAGAAATTTTTCGCGATTTATGCCAGCTTCTCTAAGTATTGCTCTGCATCTTTGGCGGATAACTTTGAAGCCTTCCTGTTCAAGAATTTCAATTAGACGATTAGAATTTATCGGCGAAATCTTAGGCAAGAGCTTTCACTTTTTGTATGCCCACGACTTTTTCTTTTAGCAGATCTTTTTTCTCTTGCGCAGTTAAGGTTTCCCAGTAAAGATCTATAGCTTCTTTCGCGTTTTCCATAACTTCCGCCAATGTGTCTCCTTGCGTATGGCATCCTGGCAAAGCAGGCACTACAGCGACATAGCCACCTGTTTCGTCTTCCAGAAGCACTACATCGAAGTCTCGCATACAATTCGCCAACATGTTAAAGAGATGAGGGCACATATAAAAATTCTGATAATGTTAGTTTCAAACAAGTGATCCCTTAAGATAAGTAGTTGAAGCCTCAACAACCTTAATTTTAACCGTTTTGCCCAGCAGGTCATCTGTGCTTTTTATAGCGACGGGTTTGTAGGCGAAGTTGCGTCCCACCCATGAACCCTCCACTTTGCCCTTCTCATCAACCAGCACTTCACCAACCCAGCCCACCCAACGCTGATTCCGCTCCAGAGAAATCCGTTTAGCCAACTGAGCGGCAAGAGTGCTTCTACGCTTAATCTCCTCACGTTCCACCAACCCATCCTGGATTTGTGCCGCTGCAGTTTTTGGTCTGGCAAAAAATTTTGAAACATTAGTCACATCAGGCTTGACTTCCTCCAAGAGCTTAAGTGTCTTCTCAAAAGCCTCGGCTGTTTCCCCTGGAAAACCCACAATGACATCGGTGGCAAGCGTCAAGTCGGGAAACTCTGCCCTAAACGCCTCCACAAAACCCTTGAATTGATCAACGGTGTAAAATCTTCGCATACGCTTCAGCGTTTCGTCATCGCCGCTTTGCACTGGTAAATGCAAAAACTTGAAAACCTTCTCACTTCTAAAAGCGCCAATCAGCTTAGCCTGCATGTCGGTGACCATGTTTGGCGTCATCATGCCAACCCGAACCTTAAAATCACCAGCTACACCGCCCAGCCCTTCCAGCAACTCCGCAAGGTTACTGCCTAAATCTCTACCATAACAGGCTGTGTCCTGCGCAGTAACCCAGAACTCCTTGGCGCCAGCAGCTAAATCGCTTTGCACACGCTCAGCAACTTCTTTTATGCTGTAGCTTCGAAGGTGCCCACGCGCAAATACAACGCAACAGTACGCGCAAGACCCCAAACAACCATAACTCACTGGGACGACGCTTACAACGGGGTTAGACTTGACTCTTGGAAGATCAAGCTTCGGCTTAGCATCCAAACCACCCAATTCCACAACTTTCTCGCCATCCAAAACTCGCTCAACCACATCCACAATTCCTTTGCCGACCGCTGGACCCACAACGCCATCAAAGCTAGCTTCACGCATCAACCGCTCAAAACTAATCATGGGCAAACAACCCGCAACAACCAGTTTCTTGCCCTTTGGGGCACGCTTTAAAGCGTCAATAATGCGGTTCTCCGTTGGACCCTTAACGGCGCAGGTATTGTAGATTAGCACGTCAGCTTCAGCTTCCGATGCTGCCAGTTGAAAGCCAGCTTGTGCTAGGCAGCCTGCTAAGACCTCGCTATCAGCTGTATTCGCTGAACAGCCGAAGCTTCTAACGAAAACCTGCAAGGAGCATGTACACCAGCATGTTAGAAACTTCAACAAGAGATAAAAACATAAAGGTTACTCAGCGAAAATAGACAGGAACCTGCATCATGGCACACAACACGCTTATAAGCTATGGGCATGAACATGTTATAAGCATATTTACAGCATATTAAGTAGATATATCTAAAACAAGCTCTCGTTTGTTAATACACTCGCTAATCGGGAGAGAGACTAAAATGAAATTGATCACTCTGTATCTGCCTGAAACATATATAAAAGCTTTGGACCAGCTGGTAGATGAAAGATTCTATCCAAACCGTGCCGAAGCCATCAGGGTTGCAATTCGAGACTTAATCAGTGCTGAAGTTTGGAGGCGAAAAGGCGTTGACTAAACACGTACACGATGAAGCGCTAAAGGCTCCATTTACTATTGAGGATGCGAAGGTTGAGGTTGCTCCAAAAATTATCGACAACTCTATGGTAATTGGCGGTCCACATATAGTCCGTAAACCAAAAAACAAAATGAACGTCAGGATGGTTAAGAACAAAATGCCTGTTAAAAGAACAAGCAGATTGGAGAGAGCTATACAGCACCTCTATAACTTGGAAGAAACCCATGAACCTGGAAAACCCTTAAACATCGACTTCGGCCTCTACCAAATGGAAGATTACTAGCCATCAAGTCTTTTCTTTCTTTTGCGCCAACTTTTTAGTTTAACATTGAGAAAAAGCTATTATTCTCAAAAACCGCTTTACTGGCATGAACAATATCCTTGCTCAAATAAGAGAAGAACTAAAAGCCAACACAGACCAGCAAATACAAAAAAGTTTTCAACGCTTCTTTAAAGAACAAGTAAAATACTACGGGGTCAAAACTGACGTTGTTGGCAAAATAGCCAAAAAATATTGGACCCAAGTAAAAACTCTAGACAAGCAAACAATTTTCAAGCTATGCGAAGAGCTTTACCGGTCAGATTACACTGAAGAAGCCTTCATAGTTTCCTTCTGGCTGCCCAACTTCATTTTGCACCTTGAACCAAGCGATTTGGCAACATTCAAAATGTGGATTGAACGGTACATTAATAATTGGGCTAAATGCGACGGCTTATGCAACCACACCATCGGCGACTTAATCCAGAAGTACCCCGAAAACTTAAGCGAAGTGAAAAACTGGGCTAAATCTGAAAACCGCTGGCTTAAACGGGCTGCGGCTGTGTCGCTTATTGTTCCAGCGAAAAAAGGCGATTTCCTGCAAGAAGCCTTCGAAATATGTGACCTACTGTTGGGTGATGAGGATGATATGGTGCAGAAAGGCTATGGGTGGCTGCTTAAAGAGGAAAGCCGAAAGCATCAAAAAGAAGTTTTCGACTACGTTGCTAAAAACAGAAAGGTCATGCCTAGAACAGCTTTAAGATATGCAATTGAGTTGATGCCTCAAGAACTCAAGGCACAGGCAATGAAAAAAGACTGATTTGTTAAACTTGCGGGTAATTTTCGGCGGCTACGTTCTCCAGTCTGGGGCAACCTTTTTCCTGAAAGCAAGCACTTGGATATGACCAAAAATTATTATCGCCAGCCAAACGTTCAAATAAAAAAAGTAGTAAACGAACAGTTCATGAAGTTTCATTTCCTTGAAACCAAGTTTTCTTGAGAAACCGTAGAAAACAGCGGCAGTTAACCCAAAACTGGATAACGCAATAATTAATATCTTAAGTAAATTTGCGGTTGCAAGGGAAACCAAGAAAACTGGCATTAAAATGTTGAATTTTACTGACAGAAATAGTGAGAAAACCAGTAGTGAATTGTACATCCAGAGGTTTGGCACTAGGACGCATAAAAATAAAATGGCGATGGATGGGTAAAGGAAGAACAAGCCTGGCAGAAAAACTTGAGGTTTAATGAACTTTTTTGCTAAATCACGATACCAATGTTCCACCCACAACGCTTGACCTATTGCCCACCTTCTGCGTTGCCTAAACCATTTTCCCCATTCGGAATAAACGACATTTTTAACTTCCACGTCGCTGGTGTAAGCGAAGCTGCTATCAGCCAGGAAAGCTCTTGTTGCAATGTCAATGTCTTCGGCGACAGCCTTGTGGAAACCGCCAACCTTCTCGAACATTTCCCGGTTAATCGCAAACGCTGCACCGTTCACAGCGGGGCACTTGTGCATGTACCTTGAGGATAACCAAGTGTTAATGTTGAACGTAAAATATTCATAATAAGCCATCTTGGACAGAAATGATTTTCCTTTTGAAACCTCCTTTTTTATATCAAGCATATCAACCATCTGCATTTCCATAATAATTTTTCTTAAAAAATCTGGTTCATCACTTATTTCAACATCGGAATCAAGGAAAAGCATCACTTTTCCCGAAGACAACTTAGCTATGCTGTTTAGTGCGTTTGCCTTCCCAATGCGCTCTTTGTTAACGATGAATCTGACGTTATCGTTCTCCAAATGTTTTATATTTTCAGAAAAAGCTTGGGTTGGCTCATCAACTGCTACAAAAATTTCTTTTGTCACGTTTTGAGAACTTAGCTTATTTAACATGGACGCTAACTGGTTCGATTCTTTGTAAACGGGAATAAAGATGCTTATGTCCACAAACAATCCTCAATTAGCGAGCATAAATCCAAATGTCTCTATTTTCAAATAGGTTTTTAAATGATTCTACAAAGAAGCGAGCAAGTAAGCTACTGCCGAATGGTTGAAAATTATCTTTTACTTGGATTTATCAGGGTTTTTTTATGGATTTTATAGGTAAATTATTATTTATCGCAAAAGAATGCTATTTGCGATATGACTCGCGTTAAGGCTTTAGGTTTACTTTCAGGTGGATTAGACAGCATTCTTGCTACAGAAATGATTCTAAAGCAAGGCATCGAAGTAACTGCCTTTAACGTTAGAAGCCCATTTTGCCTCTGCAAAAAAAACGGTTGCGCAGCAGTGGACGCGGCTAAACAGTTAAATGTGCCCCTAAAAGTGGTTGCTTCTGGAAACGATTATTTACGGATGCTCCGCAAACCCAAGCATGGCTACGGCAGGAACATGAACCCCTGCATTGACTGTAGAATTTTCCTCATGAAAAGAGCCAAGAAATACGCAAAAGAGATAGGTGCAGCTTTCATTTTTACAGGCGAAGTTTTGGATGAGCGACCGATGTCTCAGCATTATCAGGCAATGAGGCTTATTGAAAAGGAAGCCGGGTTGAACGGTAAAGTTTTAAGACCATTGTCCGCCAGATTGCTGCCTGAAACGGATGTAGAAAAGAAAGGTTTAGTCAACAGGTCTATGCTGATGGATATTCAAGGGCGGTCAAGGAAACCTCAGTTCAAGCTTGCAACCGAGTATGGCATTAAAGATTACCCTTGTCCTGCCGGCGGATGCCTATTAACTTGCGAAGAATACGCAAAAAAAATCCGAGACCTCTTCACCTACAAGAAACACGTTTCCATGGCTGATATCGCTTTGCTCCGAGTTGGCCGCCACTTCAGACTTGACAAAAACAAAATCGTTGTCGGAAGAAACGAGACGGAAAACAAGTTTTTAACCGCTAGAAAAACACAAAGCGAATACTATTTTGAACTGCCCGAAATCGTTGGTCCAATAACGATTTTGCAGGGACCGAAAACCAAAAAAGCCGTTGAAACAGCCGCTAAATTAACCGCATACTATTCAGACGCTAAAACAGGTGAAGTCAAAGTGAACTTTGGCAGAGAAGCCCTCAACAAATCCCTAACCGTATCAGTTCCAACTGATGCTGAGGTGGAAAAACTACGAGTTTGCAGCGCGTAGGTAACTAAACTTTTTTTGTGGCGAGGAGTTTTAGGTTAGAATGGTTTCTGTTTTGTCTTTTCTATGTGTTTGCTCTCATAAGCCCCCCTCTGGTCTGCTAGATGATCCTGTTAGGCTCCAAACATGATTCAACATAGCGTTGCATAGACGAAACGTCCCGCACTTTCACCATAGAAACGTGTTTTATCCATGTTAAAAAAGCGAAATCAAGAAGGCTGACTAATAACAAAAAACTTATCTCATAATCGCCAAAATAATAGCTGTTTACGGGGAATAATTGTGACCATTGCGTCTAACAGGACCATTGGCGGAATTGCAGCCTGTTTTATTCTAATTGGCGTAGTAAACCAAGTTATTGAAGTTTTCCAATACGCATTTCCAAGTTCAAATGCAGCTTATTTAGCGCTTTCCGGAATCTCCGACGCTGTTGGTGTTTTAGCGTTTGTTGGTCTTCTTTTGTTTTTTATTGCAATGTATGGTTTCTCCAGAGACTACGGTGAACGTGGAATATTCAATAATCTGATGTATGGGATTGTCGCAGTTATAGTTGCAGGCGTAATCGCAGTCGTCTATACTGTTATAATTTTACTCTTTAATATCGGTAATATCATTCCAAACTCATCTTCATCGCCATCTTCAACACAAATATCATCATCAGTGCTACATTCTTTGCTGCCGGTTTTTCCAGTGTTTGCAGTTATCGGGCTAATCTGGATATGGTTTAACGTGAGAGCATTTAATTTGCTGGCGGATAAATCCACGGTAGTCCTGTTCAGAACTGGAGCTAAAGTGTTGTTAGCGGGCGCCGCATTAACCATCGCAATTGCGATCGTGTTTGCATTAATCGGTTCTTCCTATTCATGGTCCTACAGTACCCTGTTAATTTTATTTATTCCAGGCGGATTAGTGCAGGATGTTGCTTGGGCACTGCTGGCAATGGCGTATTTCAGAATAAAACCGCCTGCGCCTCAAGCGTTATCAACTCAACCGTCATTTCAAGCAGTTGCACCAGCCAGTGTCCCAGCGGTCTCTGGGCAAGTAAAATACTGCAGATATTGCGGAGCCCAAAACCCAACAGACGCAATCTATTGCACAAGATGCGGGACTAAAAATCTAAGCCAAAAATCTTAATTTTCTATTTTTTACGTGGTGGCGATAGGTAAAATTATATTTAGATGTGTTCCATTAAAGAGCCGAAAAGGGCCCGTGGCGCAGTACGGATAGCGCGTCAGCCTTCTAAGCTGAAAGTCATGGGTTCAAATCCCATCGGGCCCGCTTTAATTTCACTAAAACGACTTGATTTGAGATTACGTGGAGTTGTTGAGTCTTATTGAAATCCATGATTCTTACTTTTTTCAGTAAGATTAAGATTAAACGGAAATGGTTGATTTTCCGTTACTCTTGTCTACGAGTCTCTTGTGCTGATGTGTTTTGCTTTTTGATTTTCTCGAGGGTCAGTGAGTTTGTAGTTGTGTTCGCGACCTTTCTCAGTACCTTAGCATTGGACAATTGCAGTGCGCAGTACTTTGGCCGTTTTGATCAAGGTGTAGACTTGTTTATCTGTCAGTCCTTCAACTTTTTGCTTTTCAAGACTTTGAATATATTTGTCTAGCGCCTCGGCTGCTTTATTTCCGCATAACGCTTTGCCATCGCATATATTAACGGTCAATATTAATCGCCTAAAACAGTAATACGCCAAACCTAAGCATAACCTTTTCAAATGATAATTAAAACAACTGTTTTACAAATAAACAGTTAAGAATATAAAAAAAACGCAATCTGCAAACAATCAACTGCTTAATTTTAACCATAAAATGTAAAAGCGGTTGTCGCTCTGTAGTACAAACAACTCTTTCAATCTACACGTGTAAATATTCTATTACACAACCTGACTCGACCCCATCATGGTCCAAATCCCATCGGATCCGCCATCTAAATTTGGCAAACGGAACATTTATTTCTCAAGGACAAACCTGTGAGATTTACACCCATATAAGGGTCTTCTGCTTTGTATTGAAATATGAACAGGGGAAGAAACAAGATGACGGATATTCGCAAAGAAACAGACAGCCTCGGCGAAGTAGATGTTGCTTCCGACAAACTCTGGGGCGCCCAAACCCAACGCTCGCTGGAGCACTTCAGCATCGGAAAGGACCTAATCCCAAGCGAGATGATTACCGCGTACGCCCTCCTGAAGAAAGCTGCTGCCAACGCGAACCACTCGGACGGGCGGCTTGACGACCAGCGCCATAAACTTATCGTTCAGGTCTGTGACGAGATTCTCGCAGGCCAGCATCATGACATGTTTCCGTTGCACGTGTGGATGACGGGCAGCGGCACACAGTTCAACATGAACGTGAACGAGGTAATCTCTAACCGTTGCTGCCAGCTCGCCGGTACGCCGCTAGGAAGCAAGACACCCGTTCACCCTAATGATCACGTCAACATGGCGCAGTCATCGAACGACTCGTTTCCATCTGCAATGTGCATCGCGGCGGCGGTCAATGTTAAGGAAAAACTGATTCCCGCGGTGAAGGCGCTTCACGACGCGATTGAGGCGAAGGCCGAGCAGTGGCAAGATATTATCAAGATTGGACGTACCCACATGCAGGACGCAACACCAATTACGCTCGGGCAGGAATGGTCAGGGTACGCGGGCATGCTCGCTGATAATCTTGAGCGGATTGAGAATGCACTGCAGGGTGTCTACCGTCTTGCGCTCGGTGGTACAGCAGTGGGCACTGGCATCAATTCGGCGCTAGGCTTCGGCGAAGCGGCTGCCGCTGAAATCGCCAAGTTTACGGGTCTGCCTTTCGTAAGCGCGCCAAACAAGTTCACGGTGCAGGGTGCGCATGATGATCTGGTACAGCTCTCTGGCACGTTACGCACGCTGGCCGTGTCACTCTATAAGATAGCTAATGACATTCGGCTGATGTCCTGTGGCCCTCGGGCAGGCTTCGCCGAGTTGGTGATCCCAGAGAATGAGCCAGGGTCGTCGATCATGGCAGGCAAGGTCAACCCAACTCAGGCCGAGGCGCTGACGATGATAGCCGTCCAAGTGATGGCAAACGATGTTGCCGTAGGCTTCGGGGGCGCGGGGGGTTATCTCGAAATGAACGTCTACAAGCCTCTAATTATCTTCAACGTGTCACATTCAATTACGATTATGGCCGATGGGTGCACAAATTTCCGCAAGTTCCTCATCGAGGGAACCCAACCGAATCTGAAGAGAATTAAGGAGTATGTGGACCGCTCACTGATGCTCGTTACAGCACTCGAACCGGTCATAGGCTACGATAAAGCGTCAAAGATCGCGCATTACGCAATGGACAATGACATTACGTTGAAAGCAGCTGCGCTAAAACTGGGCTTCGTGACAGAGGCTGAATTCGACCGCATCGTCGATCCAGCGAAAATGGTCAAACCGTACGTCGCAACCAAGCAATAATAAACAATAATAGTTCAGGCAAATCCTTTACTAGCAGAGCATTCAATCCTTACATATTGGCACCTATTTTTTAGGAAAGGTATTGACATGAACAGTACCAATAAACGTGGAATAGAGTTACTTCGGGACCCTTCCCTTATCTATGAAAACATCAGTACCGTGAGTAACACATCCTTGGAATGTTCGGAAAAAAACCTTATTATCTAACAGAGAGAACTGTTACTTAGGTGACTAAACTTGTCAACTCCGATAGAGGATGGCGCGAAAAAAGTTCTTATTACTCTGAATAAAGCAAATAGAAAAACATGGGTTGATAACACGGAATTGGAACAAGCAACAGAGCTATCACTGGAAAACTTAAATGATGCAGTTGAACTTCTCGAAAGCAAAGGCTTAGTAAAATGTCTTCAAAGTTTAGACACAGCACCTTACAAATTCAAGTCTGCAAAATTAACTGCACTAGGCAGGTCTACGATAAAACAAGAACTATAACGTTATTCCTTAACTATAGATACAGATAGAAAACTTCTAAAACAGAGCACACGTTTTTTTATCTCATTTTTTCCTAACAATTTACAGACGATAAGCCTACGCACGTTGTGTTGAGTTAAACAACATTCTGTGGTTTTCCCGAAGTGAAAGCAGATATGTTTTGCACTGTTGTTTCGAGTATTCTTTCAAGCGCCTCTCGACTGTAAAAAGCTATATGCGGCGTGAAAACAACTTTATCTGAATCTAAGAGAACGTGATTGCTAACAAAACTGGTCAAGACCTCAAGGTTCTTCGGCTCATGCAGCAGTTGTTTTTCCTCTTTGATGAGTTCCTCGCCCTCCAACACGTCGAGTCCTGCGCCAGCCAGTATCTTCTTATCGAGAGCATCGATTAATGCTTCAGTGTCCACGATGCTTCCCCTTGCAGTGTTTATCAGAATGGCGCCTTTCTTTACAAGCTTGAATGTATCCCTGTTCATGAGATGATGTGTGGCTTTAAGGTAGGGCACATGTAACGTAATTATGTCTGATCTGGCTAAAAGGTTCTCCAACGAAACATATTCAAACCCCAAAACCTCAGATAGGAGTGTGTTTTGGCTGACGTCATAGGCTACAACGTTCATGTCGAAGCCTTTTGCAATTCTTATAACGTGCAAGCCGATTTTACCAGTTCCGACGACGCCTATCGTTTTTCCTTTCAAGTCAAACCCTTCTAACCCTTCTATTGAGGGGTCATGTTCAAAGCGTCTAATGCAGGCCTTGCAGATGTTTCTTGATAAGGCCAAAATCAAAGCAAAAGTGTGCTCGGCAACAGTGTTCTCCCCGTAGGAAGGAACGTTACAGACGGTGACTCCCCTTTTTTTGCATTCTTCTATGTTAATGTGGTCAAATCCGGTGGATCTTGTAGCTATCAATTTTAATCCAGGGATTTCCTGAATGGTTTGTTCATCAACTTTGGAATAAATGAAAACTGAAACCGCATCAAAATCTTTGATTTGCTGAGCGTTTTCTGGGTTGAGTGCTTCTTTTGAGAATCTTAAGAAGTAACCTTTCAGCTTATTTTTTAAATACTTTTCTTCCCAGTCATTAACCTCGAAAAACGCTATTCTCAGCGTTCCATCATCTACCATGGATTATCCCTTTGAAGATATTATGGCATAATGACTTTTTAAGATATTACAGCAGAACTGAAATATCAACGCATTTTCAATTCGTTTAGAAAAGTGCAACTTAAGGAAACTTCAGTTCTCTAAAGTTTCTATTGTCTCAGTTAAGTCGCATACACTTAAAAGTAAAGTTCACCCACTTCTTTTATTAAAGTTGGAAGGGAGTCACGCTGGAATGGTCTCAATTCTTGAGCTATTTATAGGTGCCGCGGCTGGCATAGTCATTACAGTCCTTATTGAAGAGGTCATCAGCTCCATTATCAGCCGTGCGGCAAAAGCGGCTGGAACAAACCCTACGGTAATTCGTGATGTCAGAGTATCGTTGCGAATCATAGCAGCGCTCGTGATCATCTCAATAATTGTCCCGTTAACGGGTCTCGCCTCGGAGTTCACGACCCTCACAATATCTGGAATCGGCGCACTTGTCGTTTCGCTCGCATTACAGAATACCATCTCCAACATCATCTCAGGCATGCTCCTGCTCACTGACGGAGTAATCCACTTGAACGACACAGTGGAGTACGGCAGCGTTAAAGGCAAGGTCGTGCGCCTCGCTCTGAGAAACACTTGGATCAAGATGGAGTCGGGCGACATCGCCGTTATCAGCAACTCCCAACTCTCCAGCGGTCCGCTCATCAATCACTCTGCTACAGCACGCTTAACAAAAAAATATGCAATCGAGTAAACGCAAAACTTCAAAAAAGATCCACCCTGTATAATCTTGGCACAAGCAGATTTGATCAGTCCCACGAAAAATTGAAGTTTAGACGACTTAGAGATTCGGTTTTGATTCAAAAAAGAAAAAAGGAGGAAAAGACGGGTTGTTCTTGCTTTTAACCTACGATCTGCGTTATTTCTTTGATGATTCCTTTTTCTACTTCACGAGTCCACAGCGCTTCTGGCACATCTACTACTAGAAACAGCCAGGTTACGAGGAGAGTTTCGACTGCTGCCACCGCCAAGTTCTGGACCCACTTGCCTATGCCTACATGGATGGAGAAATCGTTCGACTGCCCAGTTATGAGGATGGTGAACGCTCTGTTCGCATCGATGATGTCCCGCAGGACTCCAGCCTTCTGCGCTTGTATGACTATGCCCGTAGGCGTAGTGGCTGACTGCACTTTGTAGCCTTCTGCTGTCAGTTGCTGAACGATTTGCTGTGATAGCTGATTCAAATCTTTGTTTTTTCCTTGAAAATGCAGTATTTTCTCAGATATTACTTTTCCAGGTGCTTTTTGAGATGACAAACTAAAAACCTCAACATTCAATAGAGTAGGAGGACTTATTAAAAGGTTGTAAGTGGGATTTCCACATACTAAATTTTAAAGCCTTGTGTTTGTAGCATTCACATTTAGAGAGGAGCGCGTATGCTTCTTTCTTCAAACTAAACTATGAAAGTTAATTAATAGGAGTTTCAGTGCTTGCGCCGTTCAAGCTATCCCAGAATGACCAATGAGTACCTTCAGAAAGTATACCTCTATATGTTCGTAGGCTTGATGATAACCAGTGTCACTGCATATTTGGTTTCGCAGGATCCGGATTTATACAACGTGATATTGGGTAATGATATTGTTTTTTACGGGTTATTAATCGTACAGTTTTTAGCTGTCGTCGGTATAAGTGCTTTTATGAAAAGAATGCCGGGTAATCTTGTTGGAACTACATATGTATTGTACTGCTTTCTCACTGGGCTTACCCTCTCAATCATTTTTTTGGATTTTTCAATAAGCTCCATAGCTTACGTTGTTTTAATTACGGCCGCTATGTTCGGCTTTATGAGCCTTTATGGATATGTCACAAAGACAGATCTTACTTCGGTGGGGAGCATCTTAACAATGTGTTTATTTGGGATTATTTTAGCGTTAATCGTTAATTTATTTATTATGAATTCGCTTCTTGATACGATACTTAGTATTTTGGGTGTTATCGTTTTTTCTGGTTTTACTGCATATGACACGCAACACCTCAAGAATACTCTAATGTATGACGATGCAGATCTTAACAAGCAAGAAATACTAGGTGCCCTCAATCTCTACTTGGATTTCGTGAATCTCTTCCTGGACCTCCTCGATTTATTGGGTGAAAACAGGAAAAATGACTAGGCTATTTTCGAGAAGAAACACGTTACTTAAGATAGCTTTCCGTGTCTCGATATAAACCAACTTTGCAAATATAGAACATTCCGTCTTCGATGGCAAAGCTTACTGATAGTTAACTCTTTCAACATCATGACTAACGAAGCTCGTCTTTTCTAATCCTCGGAGTAAAACCGGTTGCTTCGGCAGGTTTAGGTAGTAGTATCCGCGTTCAGTTTTTCAGTGTCTTCTTGGGATTTTTTAGATTTCTTTTTTATTTCGTCGATCCGTGCTTGAATAGCCGCTTTTGTGTCACCCTTCGCCTTTGCCGCTTTCTTTTCTAAAGCGGCCACTTTAGCTTTGGATTCTTTTTCTTCCTGCTCCGATCTCTGCTTTGCTTGCTTTACCTTAGCTTGCAGCTTCTTATTCAAGACGTCAATCTTAGTCTGAAGCTTGGCCTTCTGGTCTGCACGCGACTTGGCCTGCTCTGCCTTCAATTGAGCAATGTCCGCTTTGAGAGATGCCACATCTTTGGTGTACTGTTCATGTTCAACATCTGATCTGGTTGTGCGAAATACAGTACCGCCCAGCGCTTCCATTCGGCTATCGACAGGAGTCACCCACTCTTCGCTGATTTCAGCAACTACCGCCCATTTGCCGGGTGTAAGTTTACCAGATACTTCATCTAGGAAATCCATACTGACTCCAGCCCGGCTCACATCCCAGGCACCTCCAACAAGAGTTCCGCCTGCAACGCCTATAGCCACACCGATTGGTCCGCCCAGAAGTCCGATGAGCGCGCCGAGTGCCGTTCCACTAACTGTGCGAATCGGAAAATCGTCTCCCTCCTGCTTTATGACGACTTTTCCATCATCATTTTTCGTTATTACTGCTTCGGCATGAACTGAAATGCTTCCTTCTGAATCAAGTGCACTTAGAGCTTTAGATCCGTCATATGCTTTTAACTCGTTTTCGAAAACTACAACCAACATTCTATCCATAAAGTTCACCTTTCGTAAATTATTCTTGAAGAAAGTTCTTTTTCTTCAGTTAAAGAATATTTCAAAAACTAGCCTTTAAAACTTAGTATGTGGTAGCCTCACTTACAGTTCGAAAGTTTTAAGAAAGAGATACTGCACAAAATTACTAGAGAAGGAGCTAAATGAATATTCCTTTAGTGCCTCAAGAAGATGCGGTTCAAATTCTGAACCGTTTAGGACTTACTTGTAACCAGGCAAAAGTTTACCTAGCTCTTGTTCGATCAGGAGTGTCCACCGCAAAAACAATTTCAAAGAATTCAAATGTGGCTCGAGAAGACATCTACCGAATAATACCTACGCTTCAAGAATTGGGCTTGGTTGAAAAAATTATAGATACAACATCCATGTATACCGCCATTCCTATGCAGGAAGCCTTCAAAATTTTGATGAAAAGCAGAAAACAGGCAACTTCTGAGTTAGAGGCGAAAACAAAAGAAATAATGCAAAACTTCAACAGTAACGGCATAAGAACGACGCCTGAGGAAGAGATGCATGAATTCATTTTATTTCCTAAAGAACGAGCCATTATCAAGAGAAAGAAGATGATTGATAATGCCCAAAAGAGCATTGATTTTATCATTTTATGGGAGAGATTAACTCACCTAAAAGTCTCCTACGCCACAAATCTGACGAATGCCTTGAAAAAAAGGGTGGAAATTCGAATTATTGTAGGAAACCCTGAAAGCGAGAAATCATTACTATCACTTATTCAGAATTGGAGAGAAAAATATCCATGCTTCAGAGCACGTTGGATTCCAAGTAACCCTGACGCATGTCTGATGTTGGTTGACAATCAGAAAGTTCTCTTTGCAAAGTCAACAACAACGAATTTTGAAGAAAGCACCTTTCTATGGTCAATTAACCGTTCTCTATTATCAGTAGTGAAAGATTATTTTGAGATGATGTGGCTCACGTCATTCGAGACAAAAAACGAAGAACACGCTATAAAGACTCATTAGCAGAAGTCCTTTACATTTCACAACGGATTTTAAGAAAAGTAAATACCACCACGATAGCTGGCAGCAACCCAAAACACACTTTCTCAAGAGAAACCGTCTTCCCTTACGAAATCCTAGACGTTCTACTAGGAAAAACTGAGAGTAAGTCGTAAACGAGGGCCAGACTTGCTAAGTAAAAGCTTTTAAATGCAGGCAGCGAATATGGTTTTTAGGATGATAAAAAATGTCTAGTGAAATGGAGAAAATTAAGAAAAAACTTGATGAACTTGAAGCGACTGTAAAAGCGCATACTGCTGCAGCGCAGCATGCGGAAAAGAAAAGAATTGACGCTTTAGAAGCCCGATTGAAAGCTTTAGAGGAAAAAGAAAAAGCCAAAAAGAAGTAAACCCTAACCTCTAAAGCAACTTTACTTTCAGTCCTTCAAGACAATTTTTTTTCTGTATTTAATTCAATCCCTCAGCTACGTTATTCTTATTTTCCAGTAGATGGCTGCTTCTTTCCCTCGCTTTAGGCAGCTGTTTTCTTCTTAGCTCATTTTGTTTTATTCTTTCTTGTTTCAAACTTTCGCGTTGGCTCAATGATAAAAACATTTCATACCGCTTCAATTTTAATTTAGAGACTGCATCAGGCTTACCTTTACCATGTTTTCTTCATCTTTAAACGAAGAAAATCAATTTATTTTTGGTTCTATAATCCAGCAAGGAGCACGGCGACTATACCCGTTAAGAATACGCCGTCGAAGGTGCCTGCTCCGCCGATGCTAGCAACCGGTGCCCCGAGCTCGGGAACCTTTGGAAGGTTCCATAAGTCAGCACCTACGAGTGTTCCAAGTACGCCTGACACATAAGCGATTGTTATTGGGTGTCCGGGTGAAAGAATCACTGCAGCTACAGCCGCAGCTATTGGCGGAATGAAAAATGGAGTGGTTATTCCTACGCCTTTAACCGGTCGGGCTACCAAATGCGTCACTATCGCAACGGCTAATACGCCGATGAGGCAGAGCAAAATCATTGAAGGCGCCGATTTGATTAGCAGGTACATGCATATACCAGTTGGTATTAATGCGCCTCCAACGTTAACTGCAACTGTCGTGGCGGTTTCTCCGTACTCAACTTGGGGGATGTGATAGGTTACGCCGAACCAACTTACAGTTTCCTCTCGAACAACTGGTGCATTGGCTTTCAGTTTTCCCACTGGTATGTTGATGAAGCTTCCAAGCAAGGTTGCGGCTAAAAGCAGCAGGATGGTAACGGGGGTGAACCCGACACTTTCGAAGGCGACGCTTATGGCTCCAAAAAAAACTAAGGCAATTAGCGGAATCAATAAAACTGCTAGGATCGCGAGAAACAGGTAGCTATGGTGGGGGTAAATTGTTTTGCTGCTTGTTTTACTGCTCATGAGTTCTCAGCTTACTTGATTATCTTTAAAGACTAGTTTTAAAGGTGTACTTTATTTATGTTACTTATCAAAAACATCTTGTCTTGCTCAAAAAATGGTGCTCAACCGCATCATATTTAATTTTTAAGCTTAATCAAATCGTCCTCGTAACACCTCTGAAGCATTGAATACTCTCGGACATTTACCGCACACGCAAATAAGTAGCGTGAAATCAAACTTTGAGACCGGAACCAACTGTCTCTAATTCTAAGAAACTAATAAATCAGTCTCTACCGTAACTGAATGTTAAGGTGTCAAATTTGGTTTCTGAAAAAGTAACGCATTTTCACGGATGCCAAGTGGCAACCACTAATTCCGTTAAACAGCATAAACTGAGAAGGCTCATAGCGTGGCTATCAGACAAAGAGGGAAGGGGAATGGAGTTTATCTCGCTCTACATACCCCGACAGACATCAATAGATGACATAGTCGCAAACCTCAAAGAGGAGTCAGATTCTGTCGCTATAAAGTTTGAGAACGTTAGGGACGTTAGGGATCGTCTTCAAGAAGCCCTCAAAAATGTAATCCAGCATCTAAAGCTGCACAAGGAAATCCCAGAGAATGGGCTCGCGATATTTGCTGGAACTTTCGTGGCCAACGATTCGGAAAGCGAAGTTTTACACGTCGAAGAACTCGTCCCGCCAGAGCCGATTACCTGCTATCTCTACGAGGTTGACGACCATTTCAGGTTAGAACCGCTCAGGGAAATGTTGAGAAACCAAAGAGTTGTGGGGCTCATCGCCATGGATTCAAAAGAGGCTAGCTTCGGGATACTCAATGGTGAACGTCTCGAATTACTCGAAAATATCACGTCGGGGATTCCTGGAAAGACTGTAAAGGGCGGGCAGAGTCAAAGGCGGTACGAAAGAGAACGCGATATGGAAGTCACGTACTTTTTCCACAGGGTTGCGGAGCATGCAGCAAAGGCATTTCTCGAAAACCACAAAGTAACGGTGTTGATAGTTGGCGGACCGGGCCAAACGAAACAGGATTTCTTAAAGGGAGATTACCTTAATTATGAACTAAAGAATGCACTTCTGAGCACAGTTGACACTCAATCTGCGGGCAAAGAAGGAGTGAAAGAGGTTCTTTCCAAATCATCTGAGACACTGAAGAATATGTGCGCACCAGAGGAGAAGATGATCGTGCAGCGCCTTCTGGCAGATATGGGTAAACAAGACGGGTTGGCTACTTGGGGACTAGATTCAGTGTTGAACGCACTTAAGAATGGTGAAGCGGAAGTTGCTCTAGTGACAGATAATACCGATATGATTGAAATTGCTGTAATGTGCAAAAGATGCGAACTGCCAAGGTCAAAGATAGTGAATAAGAAGACGAAGGCTCAAACAGTGCAGGAAATGATATCGAGCCCGTGTGAGAAGTGCAGCGCGGAGGAATACGAAGTGGATGAGAAGGATATAATAGATGTCTTAGAGGATGCGGCTTCACAGACAGACGCAAGGGTTGAAGTGATATCTACAGAGTCGGAAGAAAAAGCAAAGCTCACAGCTTTGGGAGGCTTTGCCGCTCTCTTGAGATACAGACCTAGATAAATTGGAATGAGAATCGCGATAACCTTTTCCGGGCGTTTTATCCGGGAGCATATAACTCAAAAACGGAGTCAAAGTTTAGAGATAAATCGATAGGAAGACGATTTTATCCGGCAGTCTGGAGAGTTCCTCGCAGCCCAGTGGGTCCATAGACAAGTTTTATAATGGTGTTTGTCTTAATCATCGAATCATGAAAATGGCTCTCGGAAGAAAAGTTCTTGTCATCAAAGTTGTGGGGGAAATGCTATTTTTATTCGGTCTTCTCGCGTGGGGTAATGGAGTATTGATTCAGTTTACTTATCCCATGGTGCTGGCTATGCCCGTGTCGCATTTAATTCTCTGGATGAGAACAGACACCTTCACCATATTGTCCTTTCTAGTGAGCGCTCTCGGATTCTTCATGTGGAGACTATCCGCTGAACTAATCAAGTTTGAGAAAGACAAAGCGTCCGATAAGTCGTCAGGCTCATCGAACGCATAAAGCCTTGTGCAGCACTGTTTTTGACGCACCCTTAAAAAAGCGGTCTATTCTTCTTCTTTCTTCCAGTCTTTATCTTTCTTCCAGTCTTCATCCTTCTTCCATTTAGCGTGCATCCAATGCATTTTCGGCATCCATTCCTTTGACGCTTCCATAAGGGCCTCGTTTATTTCAACTTCAATGGTTATTTTCAATTTTCCACTCTTATCTTCACTCATCTATTTCACCTCCTTCAACTTTTGTGGGGCGCGCTCCGTCCTCGTCAATGTACCTGATGCTTAGATATACTGTCAAAAGTAGCAAACTCAGTTTTTCGGTGGCTGAATAGCATATGTCAAAAGCGAAAATTAAGTCTATTCCTAACAATATTAATAGATTTTTAAGAAACAGTTATTCGCAAAGCTTTAATGCACTCGAAGAAGCGTACCAACAGCAAGCCTAAACTGACTGTTTCCTAATTCGCAGTAACCACGTTCACTTTGGTTCTAAAGGTTATTTGCATTTTGGTTGTTGTTGTGAGATGCAGTGAATCGCACCAAACCCGCATATTAAGTCAACACAGTTTACGCCCACAACTTTTCTTTTCGGGAATAGTTCTTGCAGAATAGATAACGCCAGTTTATCGTTTTCTGATTCGAAGGTTGGTACTAAAACTGTTTTGTTTCCTATGTAGAAGTTTGTGTAGCTTGCGGGGAGTCTTTTTTTGTCGCACTCGACCTTTCCAGGCATTGGCAGCTTGACAATATTTAGTTTCTTGCCATCTTGATCGGTGGATTGGCATAGTATTTCATAATTTTTTCTTAAGGCGCCTGCATTCTCATCGTTTCCTTCTTCATAAGCGCACACAACTGTTGTCGGATTAACAAATCGTGCAAGATCATCCACATGACCATCTGTGTCATCTCCAGCAATGCCGCATCTTAACCAGATGATGTGAGTTACGCCCAGATAGTCTTGTAAGAATTTCTCGATTTTTTCTTTGTTAAGGTTAGGATTTCTGTTCTTGTTTAATAGACACTGTTCAGTTGTGAGCAGGGTTCCTTTTCCATTGACATCTATTGATCCGCCTTCAAGAACGATGCCTGGCTCAAAACAGTTCAAGCCCATCTCGTTGATTATTATGGGAGCGATCTGCCTGTCTTTCAAGAGTTCTTCGTATTTTTCTCCCCACGAATTAAAAATCCAGTGCACCATTGCTAACTCTTGATTTCTGTTACATACAAATATCGGACCGTAATCTCTAAACCAAACATCCGCATAATCAAATTCAAAAAAACGGATTCTCTTTAAATCAATCCCTCTTTTCACAAACAAACCTGTTATCTTTTCCTTCATCGCCTTGTCTTTCACAAAAAGATTAACGTATTCATCTTTATGGAGCAGCTTCACGATTTTAACGTAAGTTTCCTCGACTTTCTCCACGCCTGACGTAAAGGTTGTAGGATCATGTGGCCATGCTAACCAGACTGCCTCATGCTTACACCATTCTGCGGGCATGCAGTATCCAAGTTCGCGGGGCGTCTTGTTTAAAGTATCTTCAATCTTCATTACTTTGCCTCAGAACTATTTTCGGTTAATGAATTGTATGTGTCTGGTCGCCGATTTCTAAGGAAACCCCAGCCTTCTTGGATTTCTTTGTTTTTACTCAGATCCACCTTGACAACTAGTACTTCCTCATCCGTGTCGCTGGCTTCTTTAAGCACCTTCCCAAAGGAGTCACATACGAATGAACCGCCCCAAAACTTTAGTTGCCCTTCCTCGCCTACCCTATTCACAGCAGCAACATGGACTCCATTCATTATGGCGTTGGCACGTTGCACTGTTTTCCAAGCATCATGCCAGTCCCCGTCGGTTGAGGTATAGCCTTTAATCCAGCCAATCGCTGTAGGATAAAATATTATTTCTGCACCCTTTAACGCGTTAATTCTGGCAGGTTCAGGAAACCATTGGTCATAGCAGATGAGAACTCCCACGGAAGCGTACCGTGTTTTGTGCACAACGTAACCTGTGTCGCCTGCCTCAAAATAGTTTTTTTCATAGAAAAACGGGTCATTTGGTACGTGTGTTTTACGGTAGGAGCCTAAAATTTTTCCGTTTGCATCAATTGTGACTGCTGAGTTGTAGTATTTTCCGTTTGAATTTTTTTCAAAAATAGGCGCAATTATGACAATCTTATTCTTTTTCGCCAGCTCTGAGAAAGCTCTTGTGGATTCTCCGGGAATCGTTTCAGCTAAGTCACTGACGTCCTGTTTTTTTTCTTGTGGAAAATATTTGGTTCTATAAAGTTCTTGGAGGCAAACAATTTGGGCGCCTTTGTTTGAAGCTTCTTCTATTCTTTCTATAGTTTTTTCCATATTGCCCGCTATGTCACCTGAAACAGTCGTTTGAATAAGCCCAATACTGACGATTTTTCTTTTTCTTTTCTCTTCTGTTCCAAATCCGTTTGGGTTAGTACCAGTATATACCATTATCTTTCCTTAATTGCAATTATGTGAAACTCTAGTCGTAATAACTTTTCTGAGCTTACACAAAATAAAATCATGCGATAAGCCAAAAAATGTTGTAAAATTCATTGCATGAAACACTTTTTCGTCTTATTGAACCCTCAGTCAAATCCGCAAATTTTTCTGTTCAGCCAAATTTTTCATTGAGCAAGCTATAAATTTCTTTGTTTTATAAAATTATTCAGTGGTTATAATTTGGGTAAACCATCTCTTAAACCACAGCTCAGTCTGTTCGAAGCCATAGCTACTGGGCTTGCCGCAATTCTAGGTGCAGGTATATTTGCGGTAATAGCGCCTGCTGCTGCCCTAGCCGGACCTGCCTTGCTTGTTTCTTTTTGCTTAGCTGCGTTTGTGGCGCTTTGCAATTCACTCTCATCTGTCCAGTTAGCAGCAGTGTTTCCTCGCTCTGGAGGCACTTATGAGTTTGGGCGTCACATGCTCGGCAACTGGTGGGGTTTCATTGCCGGTTGGCTGTTTCTGGTTGCGAACACCGTTGGACCAGGAGTGAGCGCTTTGGCATTTGGCAGCTATCTCAATGCAGTACTGCCTGTCATTTCCGTTCGTGTCGCTGCAGTCGGAATTGCTGTGGTAATGATTATTCTTAATGCCACAGGTATTCGTAGGTCTGTGCGTGTAACGAGCATTATTGTTATTTTATCCATTATTTCACTGATAACTGTTGTTGCAATTGGTCTTCCATCAGCTCGTATAGCCAACTTTTCACCGTTTGCACCAAAGGGCATAGTGGGCATTCTGAGCGCTACTGGGCTGCTTTTTTTCGCCTTCACCGGATATAGTCGAATAGCCACACTGGTGGAAGAAGTGCGAAATCCCAAACGCACCATCCCGAAAGCTACAGTAACAGCGCTCGGTTCAGTCACCCTGATTTACTTGCTTGTAGGTGGAACAGCGATTGCAGTGTTGGGTGCTGCAGGGGTTGCTCGCTCGTCTTCGCCGCTAGAAGCTATGATGATGGCTGTGGGAAGCGGCATAGGTGTGGCCTTGGTTGCTGGAGGCGCCTTGCTTACGACCTTTAACGAGGGGCTCTCTGACATTTTAGGCGTTTCTCGAGTTGCCTTTGCCATGGGCAGAGAAGGTGACTTACCAGAAGGTTTAGCGCGGTTAGGCCCTGAGAAAAACCCGTGGCGAAGCGTTGTTTTTGTTGGCGCAATCACCCTGTTAGTTGCTGCCTTTGCTCCCTTTGTAACAGCGGTAGCAATATCGAGCTTTGGAACCTTGCTCTATTACTCCATAACAAACGTATCAGCATTGAAGCTATCTGCCGCGCAACGAACTTTTCCTCGTGCACTTGCAGTAGCTGGGCTAGTTGGTTGCCTTGGGCTAGCCTTTGCTCTTTCACTAAATTATGTTGTAATAGGTCTCATAATTCTTGCAGTAGGTTTAATTTTTCATAGTCTACGCCAAAAAATCCAACACCAGAAAGATAAAGAGTGAAATGTTTTGCATCGCTGAATTCTAAAATTTTTGGTATGAAAAATTTTGACGAAAAGTTTGATAAGGATTCTTTCCCATAAAGATACAAGGGGTATTTAGGATGCTTTCAACTGGCTTGGATGATTTGGACAAGCGTATACTTAAGCTGCTGCAATTTAATGGCCGGCTTTCGTTTGCAGATCTTAGCCGTGAACTGGATGTTGCTGAAGCCACAGTTAGATTTCGAGTTAACCGGCTTGTAAGCAACGGCGTTATCACTCGATTTGCAGCATTGCTTGATCCAGCTAAGGTAGGTATGAAAGTGAGTGGAGCAATCTTGCTCAAAATTGATCCAGCCTATCTGGAAGAAGCTTGCAAGCAACTAGTTTCATTTAGCGAAACGCAATACTTGTTTCAAAGCACCGGTGAATACGACGTGGTTTCGGTAATTGTTGCCCGAGACATGGGACATCTTAATAACCTGATTAAAAAGACCAAGATTATTCCAGGTGTAAAAGAAGCACGGGTATCAGTGACAACGAGGTTTTTGAAATTTGATCCGAGTGTCATCATGTTATAATCAAATTTGTTATAGTCAACCATTTTCAGGTTTTCTATCTTGCTGAATCAGCAAGAAATCTTATCTAAATCATAGTTTTCCACAAGGTTAATACGTAAAGCTATGTCAACTATCGCAGTAAACGAGTTAAATCCTAAAGGATAAGCATAGCTCTTGAAACTAAACTTGGCTTCAGGTGAAATTGTGAAAGAAAACACTGGTCACAATAAATATGAGAAATGTAAAAGTTCAGAGGCAAAACTTAATTCACATGGTTCTACGGCATCATCGCGCACAAGTCTCGATGAAACTGACAAAATAATACTGCAGATGCTTCAGGACGATTTTCCCATTGTGCAAGAACCTTGGCTCGAAATAAGCAACAGACTTAACCTCAGTGAAGGCGAAGTTATATCACGTTTAAAACGGCTCATTGAAACAGGCGCCATCGTAAAGATAGGTCCAATCTTTGATGCTTCAAGAATCGGTTTAAAGGCAGCTACTTTAGTCGCAATGAGGGTGCCAAAAAACAAAGTGAATGATGTTACTCGTGTCATAAACGAATATGATAACGTTTCCCACAATTACGAACGTGAGGACGATTATAACGTGTGGTTTACTCTTGCTGCGTCAAGCAATAGCGAATTAGCCGTGATACTGGATGAGATCAAGCAAAAAACAGGCATGAAAGACCTTGATGTACTTGACTTGCCTACCATTCGCCGCTTTAAGATAAACATGCATTTTCAACTGACCTAAAAAAACTTTTAAGGTGAAAGAAAATGGATGAAATTGACCGTAAACTTTTAGCTGGCATGGAAAAAGGCATTACTTTGACAACAGAGCCTTTCAAAGAGATTGCTCTCCAGCTAGGAATTACACCGAAAGAGGTCGTCACTCGCTTATGTAATCTTAAAGATAAAGGCGTAATCAGGCGTTTTGGCGCTTCAATAAAACCTAACAATGTTGGTTTCTCGGCAAACGCCCTTGTAGCTTGGAAGGTGCCTGAAAACAGCGTTCAAGAAATAGGAGTTTATTTGTCAAAATATCAAGAAATCTCACACTGCTACGAGCGCAAAACTGTCAATGGAAGATGGGACTACAATCTCTACACAGTTATACATGGAAAAGAACGAGAAGTTGTTCAACTTATAGTTAAGAAGATCTCAGAGAGAATTGCAATAAACCAATACAAAATACTGTACAGCACAAGAGACCTGAAAAGAAATATCAGCTTTGGCAGCTCCACTGTGCTTCCAGCAAAAGCCCCTTCAATGCTGTCTGAAAATTGTCGGGAGATGAATGATCCTTGATTAACATTACGAAGCTTTGGTGTGGTACTCCAGGTTCGATGGATCACTTACGATATGGCGCTGCTACTCACCAAAGACCGGTTGTTGTTTGGAACACGACACAGCGCTGTAACCTCAATTGCTTACATTGCTATTCGAAGTCCGAGAATAAAATATACCTCAACGAATTAACGACAGAAGAAGCTAAGGCTTTTGTGAAAGACATAGCGGAGTTCGGTGTCAATGCACTGTTGTTTTCCGGCGGAGAACCCCTGCTTAGACACGACCTTTTTGAAGTTGCACGTTTCGCCTCTGACAAAGGCTTAAGAGCAGTGTTATCTACAAACGGCACACTAATTACAGAGGGCATAGCAGGGCAATTAAAAAAAGCCGGTTTTTCCTACGTTGGAATTAGTTTAGATGGCATAGGTGAAACTAACAACAGGTTTAGAGGCAAAAAAGAAGCTTTCGAGTTGGCAGTTGAAGGAATTCGGAATTGCCTTAAAGCGGAGGTTAAAACGGGCTTACGCTTTACCGTTACTAAATATAATTTCAAGGATCTTCCTGAAATTTTCGAACTCATTGAAGCTGAAGGAATCCCTCGAGTCTGCTTATATCACTTAGCATACGTGGGGCGAGGAACCGAAATTACAGATGATGATCTTACACATGAACAGACAAGGGAATTCATGGATTACGTTTTAAAGAAAGCCGAGACTTTCCACAAGAAAGCTTTAAAAACCGAAATCTTAACCGTTGATAACCATACGGATGCAGCCTATTTGTACCTTAAATTGAAAGAGAAGGATCCGAAAAAAGCTGAAGAAGCACTCCACCTTCTAAAAGTAAATGGCGGAAACAGTTCAGGCACAGGGATAGCATGCGTTGATTTTAATGGTTATGTGCATCCGGATCAATTCTGGCAGTATTACTCACTAGGTAATATCCGAACAAGAAAATTCAGCCAAATCTGGGCAGACAACTCTGAACCGTTGCTTCAAGCTCTCAGGAACAGAAAAATTCATCTCCACGGAAAATGTACAGAATGCCGATTTCTTGATATCTGTAACGGCAACCTCAGAGTTAGAGCGGAAGCGGTTTATGGAGATACATGGGCACCTGACCCTGCCTGCTACTTAACGCCGCAAGAAATAAAGGGCGATTAAGAAGGCAAACAGCATGAACGCAGCCGACAAATCACGCTCATCCGAAACGCAAGAAGCTGCACCTAGAGTTATAGCTTGGGAATCCACGCGTGCCTGCAATTTTGCATGCGTTCACTGCAGGGCTGAAGCACAAAGGGAGCCTGATCCAAAACAACTCACAACCCAAGAAGCACTAAATTTAGTAGATCAAATCGCCGAGTTATGCAAGCCAATCTTCATTATAAGTGGCGGTGACCCTCTGCAGAGAAAAGACATCTTCGAAATCGCCTCATACGCTTCCAGCTTAGGTTTACGAGTGGTTATGTCTCCAAGCGGCAGCAACCTGACAGCAGGCACCTTTGGAAAAATGAAGACAGCAGGCGTAAAGATGATTTCACTTAGCCTTGACGGTTCAAGCCCTGAAATTCATGATAATTTTAGGCAGGTGCCTGGTGCTTTCAATTTAGCTATGAAAAACATGTCAATGGCTCGTAAAAGCGGATTTGCTTTTCGCGTTAACACCACTGTCACTCAGCATAACCTCAATGACCTCTTCAATATTCAAAAGGTAGCTGCTGAAATGGGTGCCCGAGAATGGGATGTCTTCATGCTGGTGCCGACGGGTCGCGGAAAAGTAAAGATGGAAATAACGCTAGACCAATACGAGGATACCATCCAATCTATCTATAAAGCAAGCCTCACATCGCCTATTCCAATCAAAATGACCTGTGCACCTCAATATACGAGAGTTATCGCTGAGCGACAAAAAGAAACCCACCAGCCTCACACAGGTGGCAGAGGCTGCATGGCTGGCAACGGTTTTTGCTTTATCTCTCACGTCGGAGAAGTCTTCGGTTGCGGTTTTCTTCCAATTTCAGCCGGCGACATTCGTCAACAGAAATTTAAGCAAATCTATCAGCAATCTTCATTGTTCGTTCAGCTGCGGAATCACCAGTTGCTGAAAGGTAAATGCGGCGGATGTGAGTATAAGGCGTTGTGTGGTGGTTGCCGTGCAAGGGCATTATCCATACATAAAGACTACTTAGAAGAAGAGCCTTATTGTATTTACAAACCCAAAAATTTTAAGCATCAATAAACCGTGGACTAGAAGTCAAGTAAATGGATGAAAATGTCTGTTAACTAAGAGCAGACGCTTAATTTTGGCTTAGTTTTTTGGTTTGTCTGAGTGAATAGTCAAAGAACTTTTCAATGGTATCTTCAGAGATCCATTCTGAGCGAATTCTAGTTTTCTTTTCAGCCTTGCGCAATTCAGAAAGCAGCATGCGATTTAAGTCTCTGGCGCTTTCACCTTTGAATTCAGCGTTGATTTCGAACCCGTCGGCGGTTGGTTTGATGGAGCCGTTGTTGCCGATCATTCGTTCTAACACTGGTTTTATGGCTGAGGGAGTAGCACTGCTTACGCGTCCAGACAGCTTGCATTTTTTCTCGGGCACTAATCGTCAGTCCTTTGCTTTAGTTTACAGGGATTTCGCGTGTGCAAGTCTTTCTGAATGCAATTGTCCGCCTGTTGCCCAATTGCTCTTTGGCGCTTCATAAATAACGATCTCGACTGCTTCCTTGGGGACCCCTAAGTCTTCAAAAACTTTAGTTATCCCTTCGACTGTTTTCTTCTTATTCTCAAGGCTCATGCCCTCCCAAACAGAAACTTGAACTATTGGCATTTCATTTTTACCTCAATTAACACATTCTTCGTTTCCCTAATTAATGTATTCTTAAGGCATTTGAGCTCGAACCTGTTGCTGTGCAACACCGCGGCACCATTAATTCTTGTGCTTTTTTTGGGGCGCATCTCAAAAAGATTCATAGCCTAAACCTTAATTCATTATTTTTCTTTTTTGTTGGCTCTTATCCCTTTAGCGCCAGCGAAAATTTGGTAAAACTTAAATTAGCGCTTGCTTAATACCAATTTTAAGGAGAATAATGATTCTTGCAACAATCAAATACGCAACAAACTGTTTCCAGCCCTCAAAGGAACACATTAGCCTTTGCATTATCTCTGGCGGGAGCTTTATTGATTTTAATTCAGGGCTTAGTAAGAATCTTTCGCGGTGCAGCCATCACATTCCTTTATTCGGACGAAATTCGGCGAAGAATTCTGGTGGGATTAGCATTAACCATAGTCGGTGCAATCGCTGTTGTATTTGCTATTTTGGTAATAATTGGAGCCTTCCTCATTTATAATCCGGGAACACAAGTCGTTGGAGGCGTAATCGTCATAGTCTTTTCAGCGCTAAGCATCATAGTAGGCGGCGGCTGGTTAATCGGCTTAATCCTTGGCATAATAGGCGGCGTCATCTGTCTAATAAAAAAATAACTTGAAACAAAAGTAGTTGCGCGTGTTTAGACGAAGAGAAGAAATCGCAAACGAATCAACGAATTGGAGCAAAATTCAGGAAAAAAGGCGCTCTAAGCCCAGAAAAAGCTTCGATTTCTATACTATTCAGATTTAACACTTTTGAAAACGTAGCCTTATGATGCGAACACGCTAAATCTCCAAAGTCTCCGGCTCGCCGCCAAAACACGAAGCAAAAAGCTGTTATATTGCAATGTTTAATTGAATATCTGGGAGATGCTCACTTGGCGATTATTGTTGTTTCGGATTTGCATCTGGGATTCGAAGGCTCTGATAAGGCTGCGTTTATCCGTTTCCTCGGAAAACTTCAATCTGACCCCAGCGTTACAGATCTGGTCTTTCTCGGCGACATCGTGGATATGTGGAGACGGGATTCCTCAGGCGTTTTCCTCGAGAACCATGATGTTCTCGACCTGATCATTGAACTCCAGAAGAAGATGCGCGTATATTACGTTGCAGGAAACCATGATTTCCACGTTCTTAAGCTACAAGGCCTAGGATATCCCATCAACTTCAATATGGACTTGAAGCTTCAGCAAGACGGTGTGAATCTCAGGTTTGTTCACGGCTGGGAGTTTGACGAGATGCAGAGGGAGCACTTCATGGAATCGCTCTGCCACTCAATGTCTGATCAGAAGGGCGAACGCGACAATAACATTTGGGCAGCTCTTGGTCGTTACGAAAGTGACCTATCTCGCTTTTTATCCATGATCGATCGGGGAAGAAAACGCCGAATCGCTGAGATGCTGCAGCTAGGTCCAGAGGAGAGGCTCATAGAAAACCTGAAGGGTGTGGAAAGGAAGGCCCGTTCCACCGTTCAGCCGGGGGAAGTTCTTGTCTTCGGGCATACCCACAGACCCTTCGTGAATAAGGCCGAGAACCTCGCAAATACCGGCTCATGGGTTACAGCCGCGCCTATTCATAATACCTATGTGCGGATAGAAGGTGGCAAACCCAGGCTATTCGTGTTTGAAGGCGCCGAGATTACGGAAAGAGCCGACATCTAACTAGTATCCTATGTCTTCGGCAAGAGTATGCGCGCGCTTTCTCAGAATCTATATTATTTCCTCAAAGTCTTTTTTTTCTTAACATTCGCATACGCCCACGCGCGATCTTTACATCACAGTCAAAACACTCAAGGCGCCGAAGTTTATCGAGATTGTTGGCGATGAAGCGGAAGAACAGAGGTTTATTGTTGCTCTTCAAAGGCTTCAAGGTATTAAGAGCTGCAAATTCGAGTTTTAAGCAGACGAGACAAACTTAAAGCTTAAATCTTCAAGCTGCAACATCGGATAGTAAGGAGAAATCGGCGGATGTCATCCTCAAAAATTGATTTTACTTTTAAAGATAAACTGCCAACCTATTTGGTTTACTGGACAAGGCCATGGGGAAACATAGAGCAGAAACAAGGCGTAACACTTGCTTACGGCACGAAGGAAGAAAGCTGCTGTTAAGATTTCGTTGATTCAGCGATGCGATTTTGAACAGTTTCGGATAGCTTTTTCCTCAAGTTTTCATCGTCATGGGTCCATACATTGATCTGGTCAATTCTCTTAGCTAGTTCTTCATCGCCAATAACGTTTATGAACCATCTTTGAAAATCTTGACGCTGAAAATGAAACGTGACAGACTGAATGGGTACTATTTGGAGTTTTTCGGCGAACTCAATTGTGTTACTTGCAGTTATTCCAGTATTTTTTCCGAGTTCAATGTAAAATTGAAAGCTTTTGTCGAAGGGAACGGCGTTGATTAGGTTTAGCGGTAGGGATGGAGTATTCAACTTCTTCCCCAGCTCAATCGCCCACTCCCTCACCCTACCCATGTTTAGATCGTCCATGATTGTTCTATTTTGGCTAATCATGCAACCTCCAAAGCCAGCAACGTCTATAGGCTTGAGGAACTTGTTTTTAGCCAGTAATCTTTTTTGGTTTGCTTCAGTATTTAGCGCTTTCGCGTCTTCCTTATTCTCGCAAAGGAAATAGAATGCAACATTTTTGCCTTCAAAGTCCTTCTCCATAAAATCCACAGCTTCATTGTAAACGCTGTTTCCAGCACCGCCACCAACAATAATGTTTTGGAATGGTGTAATGTCCGGTGGACCCTTTCTAAGATCTGCGAGCGTTGCATCCATGTTATAGGTTGTTTTGAGCGCATCAGCTATGGCATGCGCTACATCCTCATTTAATCCACTTATTGTCGAAAAAACTATTAGAGTTTTCCCCGTCATTGTTATTCACTTTCTCTATTTCATGTTTAACACGTGCGCTTCATTTTAAGATGTGTGACTGGGAATTAACAGCTACACTTGCACTGGCGCGCGAGTGCAATCTAGTTATAAACTTTTAGATGTTTATCTTGCTTGAACAGTTTTCTTGCCAGTTACGTTAGAGACGAAAAGAAGGGCTGGGTTCCAAAATTGGCATAATAATTTAATGCCGGCTGCTATCTAAAACAACAAGCTTTAATTGAAGCTTCTACCTTACGCTAACTTGAGGGCTTTAATTGATTATTGCTGGTTTTACTGTGTCTTTTCCAGGCATACTTTATACTATAGTAGGGCTGATTATACTTTGGATAATTGTTTCTATTCCTGCGTGGCTTGCTGGGAAGGCTGTAACTGGGGGAAAAGCGACTTTCGGTGATGCGTTGCTTGCAACTCTTGCTGGACCAATTGTCTACTTCATTGTCGTTTTTGTGGTTGGCTATTTCCTCGGAGCTTCGGCTTTGATTTTCGGTTACATTTTGGCGCTTATTGCTTGGATTTGGGTTTTCAAAGCAAGTTTCCAAACAAGCTGGCTTAGAGCAATTCTCATAGCAATTCTAGCATGGGTCATCTTTATCATTTTAAGCATAATAATTGGTGCGCTGTTCGGAATAGTATATCCTGCGCCGTTTTTCCCAAAAATCTAGAAAAAATCAAAGCCCACACTACGTATTTTTCTCTACACTTAATAAAATTAAATTGGAGTTATGTTGTTCTTTTAGGCTAGATTTACACACAATATGGATTTTTCTATGAAATTACTTTAGTGGGAACCAAAATGAAAGCTGTTCTAAAGTTAGTAAAAAACTAAATAATCTTTGTTTTCTTCTGCTGAGAATTTGGCTATTACTTTTAAGTTCTCACTAACAATTTTGCAGTTACTCTGTGTTTAGGGCGCGCTAAGTCCATTTGAAACGGCATATGTAAATATGCCTCTCTTTAACTAAATAATAACTTTTATAATTGTTAAGTCTCTATTTCATGGAACTCTCTTTCTTCTTAAACTTTTTCTTGTCGCGTTCTCTTTTGTCCTCGTAGTCGCGTTTGTCGCTGTCGGTTTCATCATCGAAGGTTTTTTTGTCACTGTCCCGTTTAGCATCGTATTCTTTTTTGTTAATGTCCCTTTTGTCCTCGTAGTCGCGTTTGTCGCTGTCGGTTTCATCATCGAAGGTTTTTTTGTCACTGTCCCGTTTAGCATCGTATTCTTTTTTGTCACTATCCCGTTTGTCCTGAAAATCCTTCTTGCCTCTTTTGTCCTCGTAGTCGCGTTTATCACTGTCCCGTTTAGCATCGTATTCTTTTTTGTCACTATCCCGTTTGTCATCATGATCGCGTTTATCACTGTCCCGTTTAGCATCGTATTCTTTTTTGTCACTATCCCGTTTGTCATCATTGTCGCGTTTGTCACTGCCGCTTTTAGCATCGGACGTCTTTTTGTCACCTACTCCGTATTATCATTGTATTCTTCCTTGTTAATGTCTCTTTTGTCCTCGTAGTCGCGTTTATCGCTGTCCCGTTGAGAGTTGTATTCTTTCTTTTCACTATCTTTTTTGTCCTCGTAGTCGCGTTTGTCGCTGTCGGTTTCATCATCGAAGGTTTTTTTGTCACTGTCCCGTTTAGCATTGTATTCTTTCTTTTCACTATCCAGTTTGTCCTCAAAGTCCTTCTTGTCAATTTGGGTTTGCTTTGCAAAATCTCTTCGCGCTTCTTTCTTCCGTGCCTTTAAAGCCTTAGCCAGTAACTTCTCTGCTACTGTACCAGTAGCGTAAAGCTGGAAGAACACAAATGCAATAACCAGTTTAAACCAGAAATTTACAAATCCAGATAATAAACTTGAAGCTTGAGCTAATGATAAGTTAATGCCAAGAACTTGATAAAGCTGACTGGAAACTATTTGGGAAAATCCAGCAAGAGCCACACCTTGACTTCTGATGTTGTTTACGATGCTGTTTGTTATGAGAATTTTGTTTAATCCTACGGTGCTCCCTAAAGCAACAAAGACAAAGAATAGGACTAAGATGTCGAAAACGGAAGCCATAACCTGATAAAACATTGGTTTAATCATTGTTTTAGGTTTATTTTTCATAATCATTATTACGTTATGGAAGTCAGTGATTTGGCTTTCAAGTTTATTTTCAAATTCGCTATTTGGTTCTCTATGCCTTACTTTTGCTATTGTACGAACAAGAAACTTGAGTAATCTTTTAGTGACTGAAACGTTGGTGCTTAGATATATTATTAGAATTAAAGGTAATGACAATAAGATCATTATGAGTCCAATCGTGAACAATAATACACTTCCGATTGAGAAGCTAAAAACTAAGAGAATTATACTAAGGATTAAAGAAATGAGAACTACAATAAATTCAAGAATGTCTTTTATAATGATTGAAGCAACTACCTTTACGCCATCAACGCCTTTATCTCGGCTTAATAAATAAATTATAAAGATATCACCAGACACTCCGCCAGGAATAAGAGCATCAAGAAAAAAACCAACCCAGCTTAAATTCCAGACTCTATGTAACGTGGTTTTAACTCCTACGTTATCAAGTATGGATTTCCAATTGAGAGCGTTAAACACGGCTTCTGCAATGATGCAAAAGAAAGCAATCAGGTAAATGGGTATGTTTACTTGAACAATTACCCTAGCGACTTGCGCGATGTCTGTGAATAGGAAAAGATAGACAATGAAGGCGGAGAAACCTGCGATGGCTAAGATTGACACCCACTTTTCAAATTTTGGTCTAGTGAATAGCACTTTTGGATCATTTTTCGCTTTTCTGGTTTCTTCTTCAGTTCTCAACATTTGTCTTCCTTAAGTTCTTGAGTTAGAAGTGATTCATGATAAAATCCCTAACGGTTCTATGACTAGCCATGATTTCGACGATCTTTTTTGTAACTTTGGTTAATTGCACATCAAACAGCCTTGTTATAACCAACGAAAGCGCAAACGTAAATATGCCAAAGAAATAAAATGTAATAGCGTTTATTTTGCCAAGGTACAAGATGAAAAAGAATGTAACGGTTGAAGCTATCAGTCCCATGATGTAGGATCTTATAATGAAATAAAGTCTCTGCAACCATGTAGAAAACAAGAGAACCTTGATTACGGCTCTTTTCTCGATCTCACTTTCAGTTCCATTGCTTTGCTTTGTAATACTTCCTATTTGTTGCAGTACCCTTTTTGCGTAATGTATATCTGCTAAATGCAATATCTTTTTTGCGTAACAAGCGTCTGATAAATCTGTGGCACTTGCAGTTTCAAGCTCTAACAAGATCCTTTGTGCTATTTCGTCTATTTCGGCATCAACTCGGTCTACTTTCGCATCTTTAGTTACCATTAGCCCAACCAAACATTCTAGCACCGTTATTTGGATTGCCTGCTAAATTGAAAAAATAAACATAGAAAAAGTTTGCAATCACTATTTCAACCTAAATAGTTATGTTATAATTTGCGTCCTCTCAGCAGCCTGAGCGCTACTAGAATTATAACGACAATAATCAGAAGGTCAAACAATCCTCCAATTGTGAAAAAGCCAACAAGCCAAAGGACAAATATTACAACGGCAAGCAGAATTAACCAATCATCATTTCTCATAAATTATCCCATTGTCCTTTAGAGTGTGAAAACTCTATTTAAATGTCTGTGAATGGAAGGTCACAGCAACAATTAGGTTAGCTTTTGATTTGCTTCTGTTTTAAAATCTCCTGTTTCTTAAAATCAAACAGGCAAAAATGGCAAGAAATAAGAATATCTTTTGGCGGACCTACATACGTTATCAGGACGCGAATTTTCGATAAGTGGGATATTATACATCATTCATGTCTTGTTTAACGCTGATCCGCCAAAGCGAGTGTATATTCACACAATTAGGGCGTATCTTTGACGATAAATAACTTTGACTGGAGGGCTACACTAACAAGATTGTTAATGACTGAAAATTCTTTGAAAAACATGCACACAAACCTCAAATAACGAAAACAACGCAGGTTTCTTACATGTTTATTACTGCAGGTAATAGCGCCCACTAACAACCGCAATTAAAGCGCGCGCGCAAGTTTCTAAGTGCTTAAAACATGTAGTAAAATTTCGTTGGTAGGTGTTTCTCAAAGTTTCCTTTTACTAGCTTACAAGGATGTGTTAGAGAGATAGAAGAAGGACAACCTCAATTACAAAAACGATTATCCCCACACATAAGAATACCGCCTCTTTTTCTGAATCTCTATCCTTTACACCGGCGTAACCTATGATACCACCTAAAAAGGTTTAATACTAATACTTTTTTTATCTTTACACACGAATACCTTAAGACAAAAACGGGTGCTAAATACAACCCTCTCGAGATTCTAAACTGTTCGGTTTTCTGAAAGTTTGTCACTCTTTAAATATAGAAAGCTATTTTCATATTCAGCGAATAACTAATAATCTAGGCGCAACTTGGATGGAAAGAAAAGATTACCTTGAAACTCCAGTCAAACACATAAAAATAAACGGGTCACAAACAGTAGACCAGTTAATGCAGGAATTCAAAAATTCAGGTTCCTTAGGCGCTGGACGCTTAGCTACGGCATGCGATATCTATGAGAAAATGCTCAAAGACAAAGACTGCACCATCTTCTTGGCGCTTTCAGGCGCTGTTGTACCGGCTGGAATGCGCACGTTAATCACTGACTTGATAAGAAAAAGGTTTGTGGACGTGATTGTCAGTACAGGAGCATGCATGGTTCATGACGCCATCGAAGCCGTAGGTGGGCATCATTACAAAGGAAGCTGGGCAGTAAACGACAATGAACTATACAAGTATCATGTTTTCCGCATTTACGATATTTTTGTTCCCGAAGAAGACTACGTTAAATTGGACTTCAAGCTGTCAGAAATGTACGATGACATCGCATTAGAACACAAAGGAGAAAGCTTAGCTTCAAACGAGTTTTCCTGGGAAATCGGCAAGCGACTAACCGACCCAAACTCCATACTGCGAGCGGCATACGAAGAGAACGTTCCAATTTTCATACCAGCTCTGCGTGACTCAGAATTTGGTTTCATCCATTGGCTTCATGCATCCCAGAAAAACCTCAAACCTGTGCTTCAAGTTGACGCATTCAAGGATGTGCCGACTATTTGCGGCATCAGTGCGAAATCACCCAAAAATGGCATGATAGTAATCGGCGGCGGAGTTCCACGCAACACCATCCAATCATCAGTATTAGCCTCTAAGAAAGGCTTAGATTATGCTGTGGTAATCACATTGGATCGGCCTGAAACAGGAGGCTTATCTGGCTCAACGTTGGAGGAGACGGTGAGTTGGGGAAAAATGAAGGGCGAAGCAGACCACGTAATGGTTATCGGCGAAGCATTGATGGTGTTCCCGTTTCTCGTTGCTTCTGTAACCGAACGGTTAGGCGAAAGCTTCAAACGCAACCCTGTTTCACAGCGTGAAAAAACAGCGAGCAAAGGAAGCTAAAACCATGAGCGACAACGATGGTGGAAAATACTGCGGCAACTGCGACAGCCACAACTCATACGATTACCCCAACAAAATTTTCTGTTCAACCCGCCACGCTCAAAACAAAAACCCCATAGTTGACACATTATGGCATTGCTGTGACTGGAACAAAGTCAGTCAAGAATGCTACTGCGTCCGGGAAGCTTTAAAGAAGGAGAACGCTGGCGAAGCGGCGCAACATTAAAGTTATAAAAGTGAAGCATGTTTTGATGTTAATACTTGAAGCCCGGTGGTGTAGCGGTCAAGCATAGGGGCCTCTGGAGCCCTTGACGAGAGTTCGAATCTCTCCCGGGCTACCTCAAATCCTCAAAAACACTATCAAATCAATCATATTTTAGCTACAAAAGGACAACAATTCAATATCAAATTGAGAAACAGAAAGAGCAGACGCAAAATTAGGAAGCTGGAAACCTACTCTGGTTTAGTGCGCTGCTTTGTCCCTAAAACATCAGCGCGAGGGTTTGGGATTAAATTTTAATCCTCTCTCTCTGACTCAACTACAACCAATCACAACCAGTCACAACCACAATTACACACAGTCACACACAATGGAGGGGAGAGACGCGCACAAGGAGGGAGGGAGGAGCGCACACTTGGAGTGAGCATCCTTCTTCCTTGGCGTTTGCTCGCTGCAGGAAAGATGAAGCAAGAAAATGGTAAGCTAGGGTTTTAGTAAAACTTCATGTCCCAGGACTTTTTAGTGAGGTTTGCTGAGGCTCTGGAACGTTTTTAAGTAGAGGGAAATGCAAATTCTTGCTGATGTTATTTTTCGTGAATGTAACCAGAGCCTTCTCAGCCCTTAGTTTTTCTCCATTGCTTTTTGAAACTAAAAAAGAGGGAAATGGATTTTTTGGTTGCGAGGTTTTTATGGTCGTTTCCTGAGCATTAGCATTGCCAGTATAGCGCCGATTATGATTATTACCACTATTATAGCGATTACTCCGTACATGATGTAGGTTTGAGTGGATGCTAAACTTACTGGTGCAGAGGTTGGTACTACCGTTGCTGCAGGGCTAGCATAGAAGTATGTTGAAGCAGAAGATCCATAGTATCCGTTTGTACCTGCAAACGTGGCGATGACAGTGAAATTGCCTGGAATATCAGGCGTCCAAGTTAAGCCATACTCGCCCATAGCATTAGTTGTAGTAGTGCCTATGTTGTAGTGGTTGCCGTTAGAGTCGATAACGCTTAGAGTAACTGGGACCCCGGTTACGTTGGTTGGCATTGGCTGCTGCATGTAAACGGCTTCCATAAATTGGCTCATGCTAGCGTCAGAAACGCATGGCAACCCGTTGGGGAAATTCGCAGCAACTGCCTCTTGCTGAGAGCCCGCAGAGATGTCAGTCACTGTACCCGTTATAGTTATCGGTGTAGCAGTTGTCACACCGACATCAGGCGCGGTGACAGTGGTTTTGCTCGGTCCCATGCCAAAGCAGTAAATCTGGCTGTCGTACCCATTGTAACCTACGAGATATCCATCCGCAATGGCTTCGAGGGACATCCACCCATCTATACTCCATATTTTTTGTCCTGTTGTCTCATTGATTGCGTATACTTGCTGACCTAAGGTCAGAGGTTGACTTGGCGTCTCTTGACCAGTGCCCGCGAAGACCACATCGCCACCAATGATTGGACCAAACCAAAAGGGATAGGTACCAGTTGGAGTTTCAAGGCCAGAGTTTCCACTTGAGAACTGCCACAATTCTTTTCCCGTCGTAATATTGATTGCATGAACATACCCGTCAAAGGATCCAGAATATAATACGCCGTTCGCAATGATCGGAGCGTAGTTAATGTAAGCACCCCACGGATACACGTTAGGATCACTTACCCACAGTTGTTTACCAGTTGTAGCGTCGTATGCAGTCCATCTCATCGTTAGAAAACTAAAGCATGCATAGATTCCGTCTCCAAACGCATAGAAATTCTCATCCGTCTGCACTGTATCGTTCCGAGTCCATAGCTCTTGCCCAGTAGTTAAGTCGTATCCCACATCCATGAAAGCTTGCTGTCCTCCACTGTTAATATTGCCCACTTGTGCCACTAGCACATTGCCCGAAAAGCCCCCCACCCATTGTGGGTAAACTACACCAACTGACGTGTTTATTAGGTGTTGAGGAATGGTTTCGTTCCATTGAATTCCCTGGCGCCAATCGTAGGTGCCGGGCGCACCTGGGGCATACTGATAGACCCCCGGAGAAGTGCTATATATCAATCCGTTTCCAAGGAAGCATTTTGTTGAGTTCCACATAGCGAACCATCCGTCAAGTCCGTCAAGAAGGTAAACTAACATGGTTCCATCGGCGGTGAACACAATAGGGTAACTAGTTGCTTGCTCGCTATACGCTGTTGCTGATAGTGCGTTAGTAAAACTGAACATCAGGTTTCCAGTTGATGGATCATAAACGTTCCATGTTGGGGCGTTGGTAGACCACAAGAAGGGTATGACTCCTTTTCCACTTGGGTATTCAATGTTCCATTCTTGGGCAATATCAAGGCTGGCGTTGTCATTCTCCCACAGTTTTTGTCCAGTGCGCAGATCCACACAAACGACACCAGGCCATACTTGGCCTCCCGAAGCACTTTGGTAAATACGGTAGTAAAGCCTGCCATCCATGATTATGGGAGGAGTAAGGTAAGGCGAGTACGATTGTCCTGAATAATACCCAATGGAACCGTATTGTCCTCCAGCGAGGCCTCCTAATCCAAGCTCACTTGTCCAAGCTATATGGGAGGTTAATGGCGCTTGAGTGTAAGGATTGTAACCGCATACAGTGTCACTGAAGCCATGGTATGAAGAGTTATAGCTGACCATCAACCAGTCTCCTGAAATTGTGTTCCACTGTCTGTTCGCAGAGTTAATTGGGTTGGTCCAGTAGCTGCTTGGAAGGGGGGCTTGTTGCAGCGAAGAAATTGGTTCGCTTTGAACTACTAGCGTTGTAGCTGGTGACTCGCTGGGCATATAGTATTGGCCTGTAGAATTGAATGTTTCACCTGGATAACTAAATTGGAGCGTGTAGTTGCCGATCGTGGTGGGCGTGTACGCGAAGCCATAGCTTCCGTGTGGTTGGGAGGTATACGGTCCAAACGTTAGTGTGGTTCCGTCTGGCTCTTTGATATGTACGGTAAAGCCGTGCATGAAATCATTCGGGGTTGGTTCTACCGGGTCGACGAATATGCAGATATATACTTGTTGGTTAACCCCCACAGGGTTGGGAGCAACAGAAAGACGAGCGTACGTTGTAACATCCTCTCCTTTGACGACTGGCAAAGTAGCTGGCGTAATAGCAACAGTTAGCATGAGAAACAAAGCGATCGCGATAGCTGCAGTTTTACTTTTTAACTTTTTCATTTTTATTTTCCTTTCATTTTATTTTTATTGAGCAAGAAACATAAATGCACTCGCCCAACAGAGACCCGTTTGCCACCAGTCAACTTATAAAACTTTGCAAAAAAATAGCATGTGCGCTTTTTGTGGTATGACGTTTTAGTAAACCTATTATCTCCGTCTCTCTTCCAACCTTTTTTCCGTTCTTGCAAGCAGAAAAAATTAGTGCATCAACTCACTGTAGCGTGTTTTATAGCACACACTCCGTGCGAGCTCTAGAAGAAAAAAGCACAGTTTTACTAAAACCCTAACTTACCATTTTCTTGCTTCATCTTTCCTGCAGCGAACAAACGCCAGGGAAGAAGTATGCTCACTCCAAGTGTGCGCTCCTCCCTCCCTCCTTGTGCGCGTCTCTCCCTCCATTGTGTGTGACTGTGTGTAATTGTGGTTGTGACTGGTTGTGATTGGTTGTAGTTGAGTCAGAGCGAGAGGATTAAAATTTAATCCCATGTAGGGTATCTCTGACGAGTGGCTGTAGTTTTGTTAGACACAAGTTTTGTACGATCCAATTTCCAAAAGGATTATCAACAACAATTCAAAGAAAACATCATGAATGATGTCAATGAGAAAACTTTGTTGTTTATTGCTCATTCTATGTCTGTTTGTTGGTGCCATTGGAATTGTGCATGCGGCGACGGAAGGTTTCAACGTTGCAGCTGGGCAAGATTTTGTATGCAAAATAGATGTCTCTTCCGGGGATAGAGTTCAACTGTCTTTCTTTACCACGGGTCAGGAATCTAGTGACTTGTGTTTTTCGTTGGTTTTTCCAAACTCGACGGTCATTAGCGTTGGAGATGTTGGTCAATACTCCACCAGTTTTACCTCTAACGTAGGGGGAACATGCGAATTGAATTTTGACAACAATTCATCAGCCCCCGTATACGTTGCTCTCAACTATGAGGTTGACCACTATATTCTTGGAATGCCTGAAATGATATTCGTTTTGGCAGCAATCGTAGTTCTTCTGATGGTCATTGTGGCAGGTTACATTATAATGAGTAAACACTCTTATTGAAGAAGCGAGTTCAGTGTTGACGTTTTCTTATGCTGCGCAACCTCGTCAAAAAATTATAAGCGATCGAAAAAAATGAAAAAGCAACTTATTTTTTGAGCTTGCATTCTTTAAAGTAAGCCAGTAGATTTCGTATGGTTGATACTTTAGTTACTTTGCTAGAAATGAACCTATCTTTTTATTATACACTGAAAAAACAAGCATGATGTTTATTGCTATCAGGTACAATGGGAAGGCGTACTCCGAGAAAGTCCACATTGTTGCAGCCCCGAAGCTTGTCAAGGCATTGAATACTCCGACTATGAACGGCCAAGCGGACTCAGTCTCTGGATGGTTCCATGCCTTTGTGAGAGTTGGTATTGAGGCCAATCCATCGCTTCCGATTGCAAAGGATATAGCTACATTCGGGTCTCTGGTTACATACCAAAGAACTAAGGCCAGCCCTGATAATGCCCCGCAAACATAGTCAAATGACGCAAGCTTCCAGTAGGCTTTCTTTGTAACAAACGAAGCCGTAAATATCAGAAACGGCGAAAACCCCGACATAAATACGGGTAAAGCTGCCCAGCCCACCCCGTTGGATACAGCTGCTGCGGCTGCGATTAAAGGTGCGATTGTCCACATAAGCCAAGACACCCTGTTCGGCTTGGCAACACCTTTGAACATCGAGCTTATGTAAACGTAGGTTGCAACCAATGTCGCGAAAGCGGCAACGAAAACAAGGTATTCTAACATACTCTTAAACCGTAACTCCAGCTATTTTACGTAACGGATATTTAAATTTTCATCTTCTCCATAAGATGAGTCTTTGTTCAACTTGGGATCTCACAGCATTCATTTTTCCCTTATCTATCTCGCGTCAACAGAACTCCACGCCCATAGCAAGTTGGGAAGCTTTTTTCTTGTTTTTCCATGTGGTTTAGGTTTAGGGTGTGGAAAGTCGTATAAGTAACTTATGACACGTGGCATAAAGAGGTGCTAAAATGCTATCCCGTGATTGTGACGGCTGTGAAAGACAGTTTTCCGAGTGCAAACGTCGTTTTGCAAAGGTTTCTATGGGCGAAAAAGTTTTTTGCCCAGACGGCACAGCTCATCTAGTCGACAGCAATAGTTAAAGCCAAAAAGAAAAAGCCTTTCTCCGAAAGCTGCTCTTTGATTTTTGTATACAGTGACAATAAAGCGAGAGTTAGGTCTAGTGGATTAGTGACGTCAGCGCTACAAAGGAATTTTAAGAAAGGCTGTCAAAAAAGCCTTTCGTTACGTCTTCAGCTGACCTCATAAGAGGATGTTTTATCTCAGCAATAGTAGTGGCATCTAGTTTCCTCAATCGGGCTATCCTGAAGTATATAGGCGGATGCGGATCAAAACTCAGCCACTCTTGAAAACGGAAGGAAGGCGTGCGCTCCAAAAGCAGTCTCTGGAAGCCTATTTTTTCCAATGAGTCAGCTAAAACCTTCGGCTCACGTATAACCATTGCCGAGGTTAAGTCAGCCCTAGCCTCAAAGAACTTGGATATAAAATAAGTTATCGTAAGCAGTATCCACAAATAGATAATTAACAGAAAAACTGAGCTTACTTGTAACCACTCAAAAACAACATAAAACCAAAAAAGATACTGAACCGCTGATAAGCCGTACAGCCAGAGAGGGTCATGCCCCTTCAAATGACCGAACTCATGGCCCAAGACGCTCACTATCTCCTCATCGCTGAGTTGCACAAATGTTCCCGTCGTTATCATAACTGTACCTCGACTGGGACTGACGCCGGAAGCTGCCGCGTTTGGGGCCTGCGTGTTAGATATGACGATTTCAGGTACTTTAAAACCGAATCTGTCAGCCGTTCTCTTTACAACGTCGTAGACGTTTACTTTCCGCGCCATAAAATTCTCTTGTTTACAATCAATCCCAAACTCTGAGAAGACCCCGTGTGCTTTTTGACAATCAAGTTCTCCTTTTTCAGCTATTGTTTCCTGGTAAATCTGCTTCTTCAATTTGACCAAAGTGTCTTTAGGTATGTTTTGAATCGGATGGTCTTCTCCCGGAGACAAGGGATACTGCAGAACGTGGATGAATGGATCCTTCTCGGTGATGCGCCAATCTGCCGTTCTCGCGATTATTTTGTTTGAATAGAAAACAAAGACGAATTGTATGGCGAGCAGAATAATCGGAACCAATGGTCCTATAAAATAGAACAAAATCAACCCTACAGTCATAAAGACAGACATGACCAGAATCTGCGTTTCCAGAAGAATGCGGCTAGGGCTGTTCTTTTTTTCTGAAACAGTTTCAGGAACTATTGTTTCTCCTTGTTCCCAAGCGAAAAATATACTGTTCTTTCTAACTTGATCTTCAAACATGTCTACTGCGATATCCATGTCTTCCTTAGATTGCAAAATCTCGTCTTCTGGAACTGCGTCGACAAGAGGAGTGATAGTCAGGTTCATCTGTTCACTCTGTTCAGCACCAGAAGCCTGAACATGTACTCTTCTTTTTCCAAAAGAATCTAAGGTCGAATAACTGATAAAAAAGGGGCCCTGTGAAATATCCGCGAATCGATATTTTTGAGGAAGGAGAAAAAACTGGTTGATGTACTCATACAGTTTGCTGGTATAACTCTGCGGAATTTCAGGAACAATAGTATACGAATAGGATTTTACAGACATAAATTCACCCTAGTTGAATCCTAATCACTATCTATCCCCTTTAGCTGCACATCTAATAAATATCAATTCTCTTCTAGTTATTATTTATCTCGGCATTTAGGAACCACATTGGCTGAAAATGGTCGAAATCTCGCATACACTATCAATAAAGCGAGTAAAATCTTGCCATTTCAATTTGTAATTAATCTATTCTTTAATCGCAAACTGACAATACTTGAAAATGTTTGGACGAGAGTTTGGGCCTATCCGGATCTTGAGCTACTGACTGGAAAAAACGCGGCTAATTCAGCCATCCCGCATTGATGTACCTGAATTCTATAGTGCGAATCATTAACATCGTTGGATTGCGGAGCATGCTTTTTCATCGGAAGAACGTTTGAAAAGAATTTTGCTAAAAACTCTTTTTAGGAACCTGACAAAATAATTATCCGATGTTCATGAGTCAAAAAGCCTTCATATCGAATGCCGACATGGCGCTGGCAAACCTTATCTGGAACGGCATAGAAAATGAATCCACAGTAAAAAACATAATCTCAAGTCAAGAGCAGATTTCTTTTTCATCTCCAAAAGCCATTAAAACGCAAGGAACCAGAAAGCTGTCGATTTTCTTATACAACATAACCGAAGAAAAAGCAGCAAGAAACATGCCGCCAACCGTAGATGACTCCAGAAAAAAGACAAATCACACAACCTTTGCCCTGCGATATCTTGTTACGCCATCTACCGGAAACGACAAAGACGACCACGCATTACTTGAAAAAATAATTCATGTGCTTTTAGCCACACCATCGATTATTAGTTCAGAAGAAGAGAACAAGGTCGAGCTCAGAGTAAAAATAGATTCGCTTTCTTTAGATGAGCTAAGCAAACTGTGGAGTGCGTTGGGTGCCCCATTTAGGCTTTCTGTGAGCTTAACAGTCTCCTCTGCTGAGCCACAGTCTGACTCCCAGACACAGATAACAAACCTCATCGTGGCGCCTCAAACACCCGCCCTTGACATAAATCATGTCACCCACCTCTACCAAGCCGTGCTCAAAACCTTCACGGAGCAATCCAATAGTTGGAGGAACCGCAATATGCTCTTCAAACAAATAGTGCTCCAAGACTTTAAGAAAAACACTAATATGACCCCGGAGGAGATGCTCACTACGCTTGACAATTTAGGCGACAAACTGGAGCACCACGGGTCAACAACTCAGTTCATAAAGCCTCTAAACCTATTGTTAGGATACTACGAACACCAACTTGATGAAATGAAGGGATTGCATAAGGTGTCATATAGGCAGAGAGAGAACCTCGAAATAATAGCTACCTGGATCAAAGACGTCAAGGCTTTACTGGAAGCGCTGGGTAGCTAGAATTTAAGCCTAAATAAACAGCAGAACTTCAGTCTTGAATTTTCGTGCGCAAACAAAAGCTTATTGGAAGGAAGGATTTTTCAGGTTTAACCCTTTTTCTGTCGGCTGGTTTATGGGCAACATTTACCTTTTGGGATAGGATGTCCATGAGGGCATTTTCTCGGATGGTTAAGCAGTGTGCACAGGGCATCCATGAATTCTTCGTCCATGTGATGTTCCAAGCCGCAAACTGTTTCTTCTCGAATGTCCGTTTTGAGTGTTTCTTTCATCAATACTTCAGTCAGTCTGTGGGCGCGGATAATTCTTTTTGCTATTCTTCTTCCCTTTTCAGCAAGTTCGATACCTTGCCTTGCCTTGTAAATTACATAGCCTTCCTTCTCTAATTTCTTAAGCATCTCTAAGGCGCTTGGCGCTGCTACTCCTAAGTGATCTGCCACCCAAGTGAGGTGCGCTAATTTTTCGCCCCTTTCTTCTGATATCCAAAGTGCTTCTAGATACTCTTCGACGCTTTCCGAGGCTGGCATGATTGCTTTTAAAAAACGCTTTTTTTGTTTAATTAATTGCCCAAGTTTGCCTTCGGCCGTCATGATTTATCACCTTACTGTCGGTTAATCTGTAGCTATCTCTAAAATAATGTGTGTTTAAGGACTTAAAAGTTTGTTCTAATTGTTGCTCTGTCGCGCGGTGGACTATGAATTTTGGTTTCAATTGGTAAATTGTTGATTTTGGCGTATAGGTTTTGAGGTTTAAGCGTTGTTGTTTATGGAGCAAATGATTTAGGTGTGCCTAAACGTTAATATAGCATATGCAACTTAGGTTGACCTAAGTGCGTGCGATTTGACATACAACATTAAACAAGAGGCGTCAACATGAATTCCAAAGTAGGCGACTGGCTTAGAAACTTCGGTCCAGCTTGGATCGTAATGATAGCAGACATAGACATAGCCTCAATAATCACTGCACTACAATCCGGCGCAAGCTACGGCTACAGAATGGCCTTCATCCTTCTTCTATTGATCTTTCCCCTCTTCATTATTCAGGATGCAGCGGGCAGGCTGGGAACATGCGCAGGGCTTGGACTGGGAGAGGCAACAAGAAAACAATTCGGAAGCCGTAAGGCGATATTTGCCGCTATTCCCATGGGCATAAGCGATTTCCTCGAGTACGCAGCCGAATACGCGGGCATGGCCATTGGTCTGTACTTACTAGGTTTTCCTATTTTATTTGGGCTTATACTAATTTTCTTGATCCACACGGGTGTGGTGGTTGGCAAGCAGTATCGTAAAGCAGAGATGGTGCTCATACCCTTAAGCTTCATGTTAGTCGCAGCTATTGTAGCATCTGCATTCATATTTCCCATCAACCTGAAAGAATTCATTTCGTTAGGGCTTTCCCCAATACAGCCCTACACTAAACCATCCTTTGACTTCCTTTTTGCAGCCAGCGTGGGCGCAGTAATCATGCCATGGATGCTCTACTATCATTCTGGCGCTGATGCCCGCAGAAAGAAAAAGCCAAAGGACCTAAAGAACGAACGTATCGAAACGCTTCTCGGAGCTATAGTATCAGAGGTTCTAATGGTCATACTAATTTTCCCAGGAATACGTCTTTCCAATGGAGGCAAATTAATCAGCGTAATAGCCCTCTCAAACGTGCTCTCATTCTTTGGACCGTACGCAAAGCTCATTATGGGGGCGTTGTTCCTCTTCGCAGGGTTTCTTGCACTTATCGTAATATCCCTTGGCTCAGCCTGGGGAGTCCTCGAAGCAACAGGCAAAACATCACAAGCCTCTTTTCTAACTGTGTACATGCTTGAAAGTGTTCCAGCCATAATCTTGGTGGCCACAATAACAGGTTACATCCAACTTATGCTTAGTCTAATGGTTATCTATCCAATAGTGATCATACCGTCTCTGTACTTTCTGGGGAAACTTGTCTCAGATAAAAAAGTGATGAATGGATACCAATACAGTAAATACGAAATAGCAGCCTTCGTGGTCGCATCAATCATGATTGTAGCGGGCGGAATCCTCGGCTTGCTCTCTCTGCTCTGAAAATTTGCCTTTGCAAGTGGTCTGAAAAGCAAGCAACATGTTAAAGAAACAAAATTTTTTAGGTATAGATATTAACCTTGCTTACTTTTATTCAGGGAGACTTGATTAAAATGAGTGTGAGGCTGCAAATTTTCGAGCATAACGGTAAGGATGATAATCCTTTTCGAAGAAGCTTCCGCTTCGCCGTTGTTGACTTCAGTAAGTCTCAGAGTTACCCCTCAAACTTCGTTTGCATGTTACCGTTAAAATTAGGGGTGGGAAAACCAGATAGCGTTTTCTTGAAGGTTTTTGGAAATAGAAGTTTAGAACAAGCTAAAATATTGTTAAATGGAGCTTTGAAGGCCGAAAGTGACGCTGAAATCAAAGCTGAAATTGAAAGAAGACTAAAGCTGCTTGATCCTGTACAGACAGCGCAAATCAGGTGCAGTTCTTGCGGCCAACTTTTTCAGCCTCAACGAATAAGACGGTATAAAAAAAATTTTTGTCAAGCTTGCATGAGAAAAAGGTACGGAAACCGATAACTTACCCTCGTTTTTGAGGCAGCTTCTTTAATGGCCTAAGACAGGTTACCTTTAAAGTTTTAGTATTAAAATTTTATTAAAATTAGTTATATTGCTCGAACAATACATCTTTAAGATTTGGCAAACCAAGCTTAATCTTTTGATTCAATCATTCCGTTGGGGTGCTTTCCCATCCAGTCAAAGGCGAAGGCTTCGGCTTTGGTCTCCTTGGAGAACTCAGGCGAAATTTTTTTACTCTCAGATTCATCCCTTTGCTCTCCAGCAAAGAGCACAACATGGTAGTTTTCACTGAATGCTTTTTTGGAGATGATGAGAGTTTGCCCAGTGTTTTCGTTAACATAGCCGCCTTGATTGCTTATTTTCTTCCATCCTTTAATGATCTTCAATTATTCGCCTTCTTGTAAGCCTATTACAAGCTTTCATGCCATTAGAAATAGAAGTTAAAGTAAATAAAAGAGGTTTAGGCTAGGCTGCTATCTTCGTCGTGCCCACGCCTGTTTTGGCTCAAAATTAGCGTGTGTAATTGCCGTTTTTAGGGGCTGATTGGTTAAGTGTTTGGCAAAGCAAGCTTTGCAGTAAACTGGTTTGCCTGGAGTAGGCTTGAAGGGTACAGTGGCAGTTTGATTGCAAGAAGTACATTTTACCTCATAAACATTCCTTTGTGACATTATTTCACCTCTGTATCCTACAGTAAGAAGAATTTAGCGTTAGAATTCGGGAATTTTGATTATGAATTAAGCTTTTCGCCTTTTTTCTTGTTATCTGCAAAGCTTTTCTTTGATGCTTTCTTTCTATATACACAATTTAGCCGTACAGAAGACTTGCATCTGCGGCAGTTCTTAACTAAACCCGCTCTCAACATACACATTTTCATTACCTCAATATTTTTTGAAAAGAATCAGTTATACGAAGGGTAAGCCTAAGAGGATAAGAGAAACTCTTCAACCTATGAATTCTCTCGCCATGCTTATAAAGCCATGCCACGAAAAAATGCATTTTTAAAATGATAAAAAGCTTTGAGGTAAATTTAACAAACATAAAATAAACCGTAAAAAACCATTTGTATCTTAGCTATGCTAATATAGTTCCACACACCTTTTCATGTAAAGATTAAGATTCTTTAGGGGAAGAGTTAGATCGGAAACCAGAGGAGATATCTTCTGGTGTTACCATAAAAATCAGTCAGATTGGCTCAGAGACTATAATTATCTCATAATGTAAGCAAAGAGGCAAAAAATATAATCTTAAAATGTTCAGAATGCGGAAATACTTTCAAAATCAATGATGTTAAAGACGGCGAGATAGTTGCCTGCCCGATTTGTGAAGCGGATTATAAAGTGGTAGTTAAAGGTGGGAAAGTTCGGTTAGAAGAGTACGTGTATGAAACCGAAGACTTAGGTGAATTATCAAAATAACGTTTACGTTGTGCATTAATTTTATTTTTAATCAAAAAGAAACTGGGTTAACTTGCTAATTCAACCCGTGTACCTATCGCTTGACCAGGGACTCCATGCGGGAATTTTACTCGGACCATGCCGTTTCTTCCGTGGGGACCCATAATTCTTCCAACAAACTTGTTGTTGCCACTCGTCCAAGTCACCTTTTGCCCTGTGAGTTTGCCCGCCAAAGATGCAGTATCAACCGTTTCAAATTCAATTAAGCATTCTCTTGACGTTTGTGCTTTTGGGCCTGTTCTGTAATTAACTATTCTTCCGTGTACTATTTGACTCAAAATATTCACCGCTTCGCTCCCCCTGTTAAGGTATACTAGCTTTTAAAGCTGCACTATTATGCCTGGATGTTGATGCCTCAGGTTTCAGAGCTTCTCCTGTATAGTTTGCCAATATTGGCAAAATTCCTAACTCGGTAAATGCCGCAGATTTAAGACTTATTTAAGTTTCCAGCTTACCGAGACCATTGAGCGACTTAATGTACTCTGGGAACTTTACTAATTCTATATGCGCTATGTTGGTCTAAGCAGGATTCTGTTTTGTTTCTTTGCTTATTAGCAGTTTTATTATGAAGCAAGCATTTACTATCAAAAAGAGGAGAAAGACATAGAACGGGTAATTTGGCATTACCATTGCAATCGGTACAGTAACTTGACCAGCCACCGGTGTTGGCGCTATACCGATTGAGGTAAGAGTAAATCCGCTTAGTGTGGCGCCGTTGAGTTCTGAAAGCACTAATTGACTGGAAAGATAAAGAAGCAAACCCATTATAACATTAGCACTGATAATGATAGCTGTAAATCTTTTTGTCATATAAGGCTATTTCTACGCTATGCAGATTTAAGAATTATCATCCATGGAACTTGCTCAATTCTACGAGTAGCAAAAAATCCAGATTCCAATGTCTTGTTAGCTTTAGGCAATGGTATCTTTTAGTTGGGCACATGTTTTCTTAAAAAGCCAATTCTTGAAGATAGCAGGGGTAAGAGTTTCTCGACTGCAATGAACGCGATTGTGGCGTAGGCGATTCCACCTATGACATCCGTGAAATAGTGTTCGCCAAGGTAGACTGCGCTAAACCAGGTTCCAACAGGAATCGATAACACTGGGAGTGCTTTCCATCTCCAAATTTTGAACGAGAAAAGAAAGACCAGCCACGGCAAAGCTGAATGCATACTGGGGAATGCAGCGTATGCGTTTGGGCTTAAAAGATCAAACAAGGTCTTGTAAACAGGAAGACCTAGGCTAGCATCAACTGACCCAGTTAAGATTCGAGTAACGTCTGGAACCGCAATCCATGGAGGCGCAACAGGGTAAAAGAGGAAAGTTATCAAGGCACTGTAGGTTAATATGCCGAAGGCAACGGTGTATTTCCAGTAGTTCTTAGGACTTTTTTTCCACACAACATAAGCAAAAACGGTTGGTACAAAAAAATATATGCCGTAGAAAAAGGCGCCCATGTAATTTAAAATAGGCATCTTTATTGTTTCTTGAAGAATGAGGCTGGGAACTTGACCGAACAACCGCACATCCAAATTGTATGGTCCTGTATTAAGGCTGTACTGTGAGACCGTTCCTATGAAACTGTACATGACTTCATAAGAGACAAACACCGTGACGAAAGGAAGCCAATCTTTTAAGGTACGCCAAGTCCGTTCATTGTACGTACAGTAAATTAGGATGCCTAAAACTAGAAATTCAGGACCCGGAATAATTTTGTATTCCATGCAGAAGATAGTTACAGCTACTATGTATACTACTAAGAAAAGAATAGAGAAGAAACGCGACGAATGATAATCAAAATTTTTTAATGCAGACCTGAACTTGTCTTCGTCTTTTTGTTTTTTAGCCATTATAGACGTTACCAACAATTTAGCTTGTAGGTTGCTTTTTAAATGCTTTTTCCCAATTCCACCCCTAAAAAACAAAAACCTAGGCAAATGAATGGAACAAAACCCGAGTAGGCTCTTAGCCATTTCACTGATGAGGCTGCATTTTTCAGCGTTAGCCCTCGTCCAAATAGGGGTATACTTTTTGCTCGACCACTTAGGTAGCAAAAAGAGTGGAGAAAGGGCTAGGTTATTTTTAGATAGTGAAACAGCTAAAAAATAAGGCGCTGTAGGGAAGCACGATTTGTTCAAGAAATTTTTCTATCAATTGGCGTATGTCTGTGTCAGGCAATGTAGGAAACGGACTCCTTCAAGCAGGTATAAGAGGCAAAGTAGGCTTTTGGTGACTATTTGCTGCGCATTAAAGAGTGCAGACAAAAATTTAGGCTGGCATCAAATAGCTTGCGTCGCCGTAATAAGCAACGTTTCTGGCCACGGTTCCAGCTGCGTGTGAGCTTTGGCAAAGCTTGCTGATATTTGTCATAAGCTGATAAGAAGCCTTCAATGCTAAGTTTAAGTCGTGGTTTGTTAAGAATTTTGCTTCTATGTTAAGCGCTGTTCCTTGAATGTTTGCGGCTATTTGGATGCTCCCGTCTTCCGTGATCCATTTTAAGGTGACGCCTTGATTATTTTCTGATACGCCCAGCCAACGTAGCATACCAAACCATTTGCCTTTAAGCGTCAAGATTAGTTGCTGCGTCATAAGGTCTGATGGAAGGAAAGTCTGAATCAGCGGCGTTGTTGGTTCTTCTTTGCGTGCTTGGTGAAGTTTTAGTTCAGTTATCTTTGGAGTGACCTTGTAACCTTCGGGTCCTTTTTTCACAATGCCCTCTTGCTCTAGTCGGACAAGTATGCGAGAGAGCGTTTCCGGATGCAGTCCTGTTCTTCGTTTTAACCCGTCGAATGTAAATGTGGTTAAGTCTTCGTTTTCTATTAGCGCCAATACGTCAGCATCGCGTTCGCTAAGGGAGTATTCGTCTGGAAGGCTTTGCCAATTAACATTCAGAAGAGGTATCATTGTTCTAATGTTTGGTTGAGACGTCTCTTTTGAATGTTACCCCATCTTTGCAAAAAAAGCAACGTTCAACATGGTTTGATACATTGGTTAATTCAATCAAGCTTGCATTTGATGGAAAGTCTAAACAAGCCCTTAGTCATAAGAAATAATGTTCTGCGCAGTCTTCAGTTGATTTGGGGTTTTTGTGAAATTTTGGTTGCGATTTTTGTTTTGATTGTTACCTCAAGGTCACTTTTTCGCCAGTGGCAATGTAGACTACAGCTTCCATGATGTGCGTCGCATGATCCGCAATACGTTCAAGATATCTTACTACGAGCGTACTGGAGACGGTGCACTCGTTTGTGATGCCTGCCTGCTTCACAAGTTTGCCCAGATACTCTAAGTACATGTCATCAACTCCTTGCTCGTTTTTAGTCATTTTCTTAACAAGTTCCGTATCAAGGCTTTTAATGGAGTTAATGCTTATCTCGACCATTTTGAGAACTTTTTCAGCCATTTTCTCTACGTACTCAAATATCCATTTATCACAAGTGCTTTGTCCATTGAAACGCGTGCTGATAAAGGATATATCCCAAGCGTATCTGCCGTAACGTTCAAAATCGTAGGCGACTTTCATGTACGAATTTATGATTCGTAAGTCAGAAGCTACAGGCTGATATTTAGCTATCAAACTAAACGCTTTTTCCTCAACCTCAACAGTATTGCCTACGAGAATTTCGGAGAGTTCATGCACATCGTTGGATGTGTCTTTGTTTTCAAGAAAGCCTCTTATTGATATTGCCACGGCTTTCTCAGCGGCTTTCCCCATCTTGTAAACCATTGTTGTTAATTCTTCTAAGCCTTTATCTAACAGTCTTTGCATATTATTCACTATCCGAACTTTCCCGTTATGTATTTTTCTGTTAATTCACTTTTTGGGTTCTCGAACACTTCGGAAGTTTTGTCGAACTCTATAAGCTGACCTAAATACATGAAAGCGGTGAAATCTGAGACACGAGCAGCTTGCTGCATATTATGCGTCACAATTATAATCGTGAACTCCTTCTTAAGCGCAACAATTGACTCTTCAATTTTAGCGGTGGCGATAGGATCAAGAGCGGAGCAGGGTTCATCCATTAGAATAACTTCTGGCTCAACCGCAAGAGTTCGTGCTATGCATAGTCTCTGCTGTTGCCCCCCAGACAAGTTAACTCCCGATTTCTTGAGATCATCTTTGACTTCATCCCAGAGAAACGCCATCCGAAGACTTCTTTCTGCCACGCTGTCGAGCATCTCCTTGTTTCTTACACCAGCAAGTTTCAAGCCTGCTATCGCATTATCGTATATTGACATTGTCGGAAAGGGATTGGCCTTCTGGAAGACCATGCCTATTCTTCTGCGGATTGCAACTGGATCAACCTGTGGAGAATAAATGTTTACTCCATCCAAAATGACCTCTCCTTCGACTTTTGCATTCGGAGTTAATTCGTGAATTCGATTGAGGCATCTTATCAATGTGGTTTTTCCGCATCCGGAAGGACCCATAATGGCAGTTACCCTATTTTCAGGGAAGTTTAAGTTGATTCCCTTCAAAACCTGGACTTTGCCAAAACTAGCATTCAAGTCTTTCGTTGATAGCTTAACTGTCGATAAATCCAGGTTTTTATGTTTACTTATTCCTGCTGTCCCTCCTGACTTGATTTTGTATTTACCCTATTGAATTTTAATATTTACCTACATCTCCATTCTTGTCCCTGTTAAATTTCTTCCTATTGTAAGCTTGACCGTAAGATTCAAGGCGAGCATGATGAGTATTAGAACTAAAGCTGCTCCCCAAGCCTGAGTTTGCCAAGATGAGTACGGGGAAGTACCATAGTTATAGATGAGAATTGTTAATGAGGCTGTTGGCTGGAATAAACTTGTTGCAAAATGCTCGCTTGTAGCCGCTGTCAATAACAATGGAGCTGTCTCTCCTGTTGCACGTGCCACCGCCAACAATATTCCAGTTAAGAGCCCATTTTTCCCTGTGCTTATAACGACTCTGAGCACGGTTTTCCATCTTGGGATTCCAAGAGCCATCGAGGCTTCTCTCAAAGTCGTTGGAACAAGTTTCAGAGATTCACTTGTTGTTCTTGCAATTATAGGAATCATTACTAAACTTAAAGCGACACCGCCTGCAAAACCAGAGAATTGTTTGGTAGTCAATACAATTACAATGAAAATGAACAGTCCCAGCACCATTGAAGGAAATCCAGTAAGCACATCGTTCATAAAACTTGAAACCGTGGAAAGCTGAGATGTAGACCATTCTGAAAAAAAGATGCCTGCTCCAACACCAATTGGTATGGAAATAAGGGCAGCTAAACCCACCATTGTAAAAGAACCGACTAGTGCATTAGCTATTCCTCCGCCGGCAACATTCGGCGCAGTCGGCAAATGAGTTAAGAAGCCTATGTTTATGGCTGCTCCCCCTCGTATGAAGACGTCTCCGAGAATGAATATCAGGGGTATTACGGCTAGAACCACAGCTACTATCACTAATATGGTCATTAACTTGTCAACGATTTTTCGCCAGAGCGAAATACTCGTGGGCAGATTAGGTTTTGTCATATCATAACTCCCTCAAACTTTAACCTGTGTTCCACGGGTCATCCTCCAGAGCAGAAATCGGGCAAAAACGTTAATTAATAAAGCTACAAGAAACAGGATTAGTCCTATTTCAATTATGGCGGATTCATAAAGTCCTGAAGACTCGCCGAATTCATTTGCTATTAACGAAGATAAAGTGTAACCCGGCGAAAACAAATTCGCAGTAATTGCAGGAATGTTGCCGATCACCATGGTGACAGCCATTGTTTCGCCCACTGCACGTCCCAGCCCCAAAACGAATGCACCAAATATACCCGACCTGGCATAGGGCAAGACGCTTCTCTGCGTGACTTCCCATTCTGTAGCGCCAAGCGAGTACATAGCTTCACGCTGACTATTTGGAACTGCATTTAAAACATCTCTAGAAACTGCAGATATTGTTGGAATAATCATTACAGCTAATATTATTCCTGCAGTAAAAAAATTAAATCCATAAGGAGTCCCCGAGAATAATGGGATGAAACCAAGAGAATTATGTAAGGGCCTTTCCACATAATCACGCAATAACGGGATCAGGATTAATATCCCCCATAGACCGTAAATGACACTGGGCACAGCCGCTAGGAGATCAACTACTGTTCCCAATAAATAACCAAAGGTTTGATGGCTTTTTAGCTTCTCTGAGATAAAGATAGCTACTCCTAAGCTGATTGGGAGTCCTATGATGATAGCAATTGCTGATGTTAATAATGTTCCATAAATAAACGGCAAAGCACCAAGTATATTCTCATTTGGTATCCATTTTGAACCAATCAAAAAAGCTGGTCCGAATTTATATATTGAGGCGGATGCACCCAGATAAAGTTCAACTGCAAGTGCAACAAGAAGACCTATAATGAATAAAGCTGCAGCGGCAAGAAGGATTTTTAATATTGTATCTCCTCTTAACAGTCTGGATTGCAATTTTGCGCCCTCAGCATTTTTTCGTTATTATTAAAAAAAGATGGGGATGAATAGCTATTAAATCTTAGATTATTGCCGTTCCGCTGTAGGTTATCAACTTGAGTGTTGCATCGTCAACGGAGACTATATTGGCTGGCAATGGAACGTAGCCTAACCCTTTTCCTAATGATTGACCTGAGTTCACAATCCATGAAAGGAAGTTGACGGTAGCAGCACTTTCAGCATAACTGCGGCTGTTATAGTTTTGGTTTTGATATACCAGAGCGTAAGTCAAGGTCGCGATTGGGTAGACAGTAGTGGCTGCTGTATCGTTGAATATGTTGTTGACTATAGAGACACTTGTCCATGCAGCATTTCCAGCTGGAAGACCAGCAGCGGCTCCTGCTTGAAGCGCAGCTGCTATGTTTGTCACAGTAGCTAAGATGTAGTTGCCCGCTGCATTTTGAACGCTGCCATAGTAAAGTGATGTTTGACCTGTGTTTTCAAGTATATAGGCAATTTCAAGCGGACCGATTGCGCCATTGGTTTCAGCAATGGCTGCTGCCACACCGGCATTTTTGGGAGCCGCTATTTGAGCTGGAGCGGATGGCCAAGCTGGAGAAGTACTTGGTTTTCCAACCTGTGATGCCCATGTACTGCTTGAATCGTAGAGGAAATTGGTGAAGGCGAACATGGTTCCGCTTCCGTCAGATCGGTGAACTGTGGTTATTAGTGTATCCGGCAAAGGTATGCCTGGGTTAAGAGCTACGATTTTGGGATCGTTCCACTTAGTTATAGTTCCCAAGAAAATGTCAGCGAGAACTGCGCCTGTGAACTTGAGGCCATCCTGAGCAACAGTACCGTTAGCAAGCTTTAAGTTATATGCTGGTACGACTGCGCTGGCAGATATTGGTATGGTTAGAGCGGTTGTGCCTGAGGGAAGTGCCGCGTACTGTACCGCCGTCATTGGCGCATCCGATTCTCCGAAATCTTCTAATTGTTTTGTAAAATCAGTAATTCCGGTACCGCTTCCGACTGGATTATAGTTGACTGTTATTTGAGGTTCAGCTGATCCATAGGCTCCTTGCCAAACAGTCATTAACGGGTAGACAAGTGTACCTCCTGCTCCGTTTACTGTTGCTGCCGCTAGTGTTGAAGTAGATTTCTTTGCGGGGGCTGATATGTAGATGTAGGCGAAGACGCCTCCTATAATGATAACGATTACGACAATTGCTGCTATAATTATATACGTATTTTTCATTTTTTTTCCTTCAATAAAGCCTATTTAGTGCTTTGTTATTTGAGTGTGCCCTCCATAAACACTATAGAATATATATCTAAATGATACGCATATGTATTATTATATAACGTCAGACATTGATCATAAATTCATAAAAAATGCTTAGATGTGACAATTGCAAAGACAACAAAAAACAAAAAACAAGAAAAAAGAAAATTCTAATTTTAAACTAAATCTAACTTTTTTTCACTGCCAAATCAAGGGATGACGTATAACTTGGAGGGCAGCCTGCACCATCATTGTTTAAGTTATTGATATGCTGTTGATCGGTTTTGATTAGTAAGCGTACTTTGTTACTGCGCCTATTATTGTGGCGATGGCAAATATTGCGATTATAGCGGTATATTTAGGTCTCATATTTTTGATAAAACTTTTTTTATAACTAAAAAAGCAAGAATTTTATATAGTAAATTTAGTAAATTTCCATAAAATTTATAGTCTATATAGATATAACTAATATATTGATGCACAATAAAAAAGTAACTGAGCGTTAAGACGTTGACTAAAGAAGTAGAAAAACAAAACGAAGAGCAACGTAAGCTTCAAGTGACAGGCGGATCAACATTCATACTCTCATTACCCAAGGATTGGGCGATTCGAAATGAGCTTAAAAGGGGAAGCTCAATGATGGTCCGCGAGGAAGACGATGGATCCTTATCCATAGCACCTTCAAAGTTTGTAAAAAAAGAGAAACAAGATGAAGCTTTCATCAAGGCATCGTTAAACGACAATCCTGACGCTGTCATGAGAACGGCAATTTCCGCCTATTTAGATGGCTTCAACATTCTGCATATCAGGGCGCAAGGACAAAAAGTGCTCTCATCAAAGCTTCGAAATCACCTCAAAAATTTTGCTAGGCATTACTTGGTTGGAACAGAAATCGTAATTGACACTCCAACCGAATTGACTCTGCAGGTTCTGCTTAATTATCCTGAACTCACGGTTCAAAATGCACTCAGCCGAATGTCAATAATCGCCTCATCCATGCATAAAGAAGCTATGGCCTCATTAAAGAAGCTGGATTATTCAGCTGCAAAATCGGTTATTGAAACTGACCGTGAAGTAAACCGCTTTGGCCTGTACATAGTGCGTCTGCTGAAGCTGGCAGTTTCAAACCCAAGAATCGTCAAAGAAATCGGATTAAACACCCAGAAAGACTGTTTAGGATATAGGCTAATAGCGAAATCCGTTGAGAGAACCGCTGATCACGCAACCAAAATCGCTGAAAATACACTCCAGTTAAAAGAACCCGTAAATGATACTCTTTTAGAAAAAATGGATCAGTTAAGCATATTGGCTAACTCAATGTTTGAGAACGCGATGGATGCATTGTTTAGGCACGACTTTAACTTGGCTGAGAGCGTAATTGAAAAAATAAGCCAAGTGCATAAATTAGAGAAGGAAACTGTTCTTAACTTGCAAAATGCCAAGATCGAAGAGACCGTCAACTTGCGACTAGTGATTGAGAGTGAGCGGCGAACAGCGGAGTATGCCAGTGACATTTCTGAAGTTGTGCTAAACTTAAATGTCGACTCAGTCCTAGGCTAGTTTTTTAACCTCCTTTTTTTGGCGCTCAGTTAAGAATCCTATCTCTGCATTTAAATGAATGAATAATAAAGGTTGAGTTTGACTGTTAAGCTTGAGATAGTTTTTGCCCTTAATGGTATTCATTGAATGGGGTTCATCTGTTTCGGCTGGACAACGTTTGATGGCAGGAAGCATGGGTTAATCTTGATGCCAAGTCTTGGCCGCCTTAGATTTTACGTTCTTTATATGTTTTTCATTTATTTCGATTTTAAGAAAAATAAAGTAGTATATGCCTGCTCTGCCTTTCATCCATTTAGTGACATGCTAAGTTATCTATTTCGTTTTTTATTGAAAGGCTTCAAAGAAGCAGATTACATCGGGGCTTTGATTTATGCTGTAATTGTCGATCAGGTGAGCTGTTCCGTCTGGGCAGTAGACTTTGTCGCCTTTTGAAGTTTTTTTGTATCGTACACTGCATTCCTTAATCATTGAGCAGCCATCGCAATCTCTTGAGAGCATTTTTTTTCACCTCTACATATTTTCAAAGTAGAAATTATGTTGAGGCTCCTATAGAGATTCTCTTCATACTCTATATAGAAATAATACAGCAAGATTAATTCATCAAAAACTATAAGAAACATTTAAGAAATAAAGAATCATTTCTCAACAGCCAGAGATAGCCTGATGAACGAAAACGGGTTGAAAGTAAAGGGCATTTTCTTTGACTTAGACGGCACAATAGTTGACTCCAGGGAAGCCTACATGGAAGCAGCAAGAATAGCTTTCGAAGCCTGCGGACAAAAACCGCCAGGAGAAAATGTTGCCTTTGAGATTCCTAGAAGGCTCGAAAAAGGTCTCGCAATCAGCGATATCATAAAGGGTGATTCTAAAAAATTCCTAAGCGTATACTTTGAAACTTACTATTCAATCACCCGAGAAAAAACCAAACTTATACCTAAAGTTTCAGCAACGCTTGAAACCTTATCGGCGAAGACTAAACTTGCCCTAATAACGATGCGGTATGTTCCAAAACAAGCCATAATAAAAGAGCTAGAGTGCTTTGGTATATCAAAATATTTCACTTACGTTGTAACCGCGCTGGATACTTCTAAGCCTAAGCCTTCGCCGGAAGCATTAATTGCATGTGTCCGAGCCCTTGATGTTGAAATATGCGACTGCATCATCGCAGGAGACTCGGTTAACGATGTGCGCGCTGGGAAAGCAGCAGGCGCAAGAACTGTGGCAGTTTTATCTGGGCTTTTTCAATGCGAAGAGCTTATCAAAGAATGCCCAGATTTGATTTTAAAAGATGTTAATGCGCTTCCAAAATTTATCGAATAAATCTCGGCACATATCAGAATTTGAAATATTGCTATAACCCGACTTACTCAGTTATATATCGCCGAAAAAATAAAGTTTAATTAAAAGCTTGATCTTTAATCATATGGAGAGGGCTTCAGAGCGGGAATCAGAATGAACTTTGTTGAAGTGATGATAGGGGAGAAATTGAAAGACGCGGATTCAGCCCTAGATGTTATGGGGTCGGACCGCAAAGTTTTGCAGGTTGCTTGTCAAGACTTTACGAATTTCCTTAAATTTCATTGGGATTTGATGGGGAAAGAAGCAAGCCAATGCGAACTGGTTGAAAGGTTGGCGAACATTTTCAAGGAAGATTCATCGGAGCTAGACGCGTTCTTAACTGTTTGGATTGGCATTTGGTTCAAAAAATGGAAGGAGCGAGTTAAGCTTCTCATAGGCGACCAGAATGCTAGCCGATGGAATAAAGTTTCAAAAACTCTCGCTAACGCTGAACCACTATGGAAGAAAATTGAGCACAAGCAAGAACTCCAAGAGATCATAGTCTCTACGTTAGTTAAAAACGGGGAAATCTGCGGAACCGAAATCTTATCTGAAAATCTACTGAAGATGGAGCTTGGAGAAAACTGCGTTCAAAACCTAAGCGACAGAGACCGAATTTTCACGGTGGTTAATGAAGCATTGAGGAAAGCTCGTGAGATGGCGCAAAGTAAAGGTCCACTGATCTTTGTCAAGATAGACAAAGGCTACTATAGCTCAGGAACCGAGTAAGCGTTCTGCTTACTTCTTAGTTTTTTATAAAACAGATTTATTAGCTATCAACAATACTGTTTTTTCATGGCTCGTTTTGTCATTTTCCTTCGGGCGATTAACGTCGGCAACCATGCTGTCACCAAGGCAAAGTTGCAAGAAGCCTTCATCTGCTTAGGATACCAAAACGTTTCGACACACAAACAAAGCGGCAACGTAATCCTCGAAACCGACGAGGCAAATCCAACCGAAATTAAGAGAAAAGTAGAAAGTAAGCTTCGTGAGTCGTTGGGTTACGATGTGGTAGCGTTTGTGCGCTCCATCCCACAGCTCAAGGTAATAGTTAATCTTGAACCCTTCAACGGCTATAATAAAGAAGGAACCAGTTTTCTGGTAACGTTTCTTGATGATGCGCCGTCGGAGTTTCCGCTCAAGTTGCCTCTGACCATTCCGAAATCAACAGCGCAAATAATTTCAGTGAAGGGCAACGAGGTTTTCAGTGTAACTCACGGCGGCGGCGAAGGAGGGCTACCTAACCCTTTTCTTGAAGCAAAGCTAAAACTGAAGGCAACCACCCGAAACATGAACACGATTACTGAAATAGTGGAAAAGTTCCCTGAAAGAGACGCGAAATAAAAAGCTGACAAAAAGTTTGGTGGAGACTGCTTGGCTATTCTTTCTTAGCAACAAATAAAATTAGTAATAAAGCAATAGAACTTGAGGTTAGACGACTCTTACTCTTTGAAGAGTCTTTCTCATCCAAGTGTAATGCCGCATGGTTGTGGTTTCTCCGTAGCCGCATGCTGCGCAACGTTTATGGCGTACGTGGTATGCGCGTCTTCCGCAGCGCCTGCATTTTATGTGAACAGTTTTGCCTTGGCGCTTGCCCATTGATGGTGTGCCTTTTCCCATGGCGGTCACCTAGGCGATGGTGAAATAAGGACTACGTTGTCTCCGCGGACGATTATTAGTCCCAGTTTCTTTTGGTTTTCAATGTTTGTTGTGTCTTCTGTCTCTTCTAAAACTAGGTTTAGGTGCTGGTCGAAACCCTTCAGTCTTCCCCTGAGGCTTTTTCCGCCTTTGAGTCGTACAAGTACGATTTTGCTGAGGTTCTGCTCAAGGATTTCGGTTGTCATTTCGCTCATTCTGGAATCCTCATGTTTGCATATCTCTTCTATACTTGAACTCTCCACATTTAAACCTTATCTAGCATGAGCTGGGTTCTTTTGGCTTGCTTAGGTTAAGTTCTCTTTCTATGTGGAAGAGATGTTTTTAGCTGGTGTTTTTAGTTCGGTAGTTGCAGTTATTCTTTTAGCATGACAGCTTTTTTGTGGCTCTTTTAGTGCTTGATTTTTGTCACAAATAGTAGGGTAGGTCTATAGGTAGGGGGTTTGGGTTCAGGGTTTGTTTTGGGTTGTTTTTTTGATTTAGGGTTTGACAAAGTATTAGTTTAAATTAACTTTTTTGTCGTATTTCTTGAAAGTCTATTTCAGTGTATCAATAGTTCTCGAAGCCTTGCAAGTTTTTCCTAAAAGAAAAATTTGAAAAGGATTTAAAGGCACATATACGAAGTATTTACTAATCAGAAATTGAATAGGCGTACTAAGTTGAATAGGCGTACTTCGCTTTTGATAGTTATAGGCTTGATTGCAATCATAGTTGCATCCTCGTTGATTGTATATGAAAATGGCTTATTCACACCCCAAGAACTACAACTTCCAACAAGCCCTCCTTGGCAGCGCCCTATCGAGAACTTTGCTACTGGAATAGCTGCTGCAGATGGTAAAGTGTTTACTATAGACATCTGGGGAAACATAAACTGTTATGATGCCCAAAGCGGCAAATCTCTTTGGAACGGAAGTATAGGCGGTTATTTTGCTTCAGGAATCACGGTGTCAGGAGGCAAAGTGTATGGTGGTACAAATGGCGCTGAAGTTGGCTGCTTAAATGAGGAAACTGGAAAGTTCCAATGGAGTTTCAATGCCCTTTTTTCTGACTTGTACTTTAAAAAGCCCCCCAACAGCATCATTGTTCAGGATGGTCTTGTAATTGCAATTTCCGACGGTGTCAGTGTCCATAATGCAACAACTGAAAAACTTTTATGGCAAGCAACAAGCTATGCATACTCACCATCTTTAGGCATACTTTATGGAAACATAACAGACCTGAACACTTGGTGGGCAGCAGGTTTTCCTTTGGGGGGTGACCCATTTGACGGCAACATAGTTTACGCGTTAGGTGGCAATTTTTCAGGCGAATATGTTTTTAAGTTGAATACCGATAACGGAGCTATTCTTTGGCGTAGTAATATTGCTAGCCTGAACGGTATCACGAGTGTTTTGGCAACTTATCAAGGGCAAGTTATCATAGAGAACGGCAACCAAATTCTGAGTTTGGATGACGCTTCAGGCGACATTCTTTGGAGCATTAATGTTGGGGCATCAATCTATCAGCCAGCTGTCTACAATGGTCTATTGCTTTTCGGAGCATCAAACGGCAACTTCTACGCGCTCAACATGGCTGACGGCGCTATAGCATGGAAAACCAAAGTTGACAGTCAAAATCTGTTCGCCCTTGTTAACTCAAATAACTTTGTCACGACGTCCCCAATACAAGTTGACCCTCAAAACCAACAGATATACTGGAGTTTTGCAGTTACCCAACAACTAGGAACGTCAAGCGGAAACGTAAATGATCAATACAATGGAACCTTATGCAGCTTAGACTTAGCAACTGGCAATGTTACATGGACACAGCAAATCAATGATAGCGGTGCCTTTTCAAACACGCCTATCGGGTTAGCCTTCAATGACAACACCGTCTTCTTGACCGAAAACTATGCTCTTTGGATGCTTAACGCATCAACAGGCAACCTAATTAAAAGTCAACAATTTGACCATTATATCTTGCCACCAATCGTATTAGGCAACGAAACGTTCGTGGCAGCAGACCTATATCTCATCGCGCTAAGTTAAACCAAAATCACAACGAAAAGCTTGTTAAATTTTGAATTGGTTGCAGGTTGAGGCTAGAAAAGATGAAAAAAGATAAAAAAAGCCGGAAAAAGATCCGCGAGTTAAAGTCTTCAGAAGCTGCCATTTCATAAAGAGCGGCTGCGTGTTGTAGCGCAAAGTTAAATTTCATGCCTGCAGTGACTTACGTAGAGAAACGGTATGCCCACAAAGCAACGAAGATACCCCATAAAAGCGAAAGAGGCAAAACAAGTTCTAACCGAAGCCCAAGCAAATGTGAAACTTGACCTTGACGCGCTTTTCGGCGCTAAAGTAAACGTTGAAGTTGTTGAATCCGAAGTAGGCACAATTTACCTTATAGGCGGAAAACCATTGCTCTTTAAGGCAGGTGATACGGTTTTGCCCACCCTGCTTTTCACCGAGTTCACCGCGAAGGCACCAAAAATAGTGGTTGACATGGGCGCTGTCCCCTATGTTTGCAAGGGCGCAGACGTTATGGCTCCAGGCATCGTGCGCATTGAAGGAGAATTCAGCAAAGGCGACCTTGTACTTGTGGTAGATGTGAAGTTTGGTAAAGCGTTAGCGCTGGGCGAGAGTCTCATGGACACAGAAGCTGCCAAAGCCACCAAGAAGGGACCCGTAGTTAAAACACTGCATTATGTAAGCGACAAAATCTGGGACTACACGAAGACTCTAATCGAGTAATTGATTTTAGGCGTTCATTTCAGAGATGTTCGAATGATACGATTTCTTTGATTTGTTTCCTTGAGGGAGAGATTGGCTCGATCTTTGCGTACCCAAGTTGAATCATGCAGGCGATTTCTCCTTGGCTTGCGTGCAGAATTTCTTTAAATTCGTTTTCTTCTCTTCTGTTTAGGAATGTGTACACGCAGCTACCTATCCCTTCATCTGTAGCTGCCAACAGCATATTCTCGACGGCCATCCATACCGAGCCCAAGATGAGCTCATCCTTCATGTTTTCCGAAAGCTTATAACACACGGCAATCAGAATTGGAATGTCTTTCATGTAGGATTTGTCCCATGATCCTCCGCGCGCAGCTAGATACCTGGCTCTTTCAGGTGAGAACTGGGTCCAATGCTTCTTGCTGAATTTAGTGCTGATCTCTGCGATTGCAGTTTTTGTCTGAGAATCAGTGACTACGACGAAATGCCACGGCTGACAATTGCCAGCTGATGGAGCCCAACGTGCAGCCTCAAGAATTTTCATAAGAGCCTCTTTGGGAATATTTTCTTTCAAGAATTTTCTGATGCTTCTTCGCTTGGCTACGACCTCTTTAAATTCCAACTCGTAATCCTCCCTGCAACGTATCGTTTACTTTGCGTATATATGGCTATGCTATGAAATCATTTGCAGCGTAGCTATTTCTCAATCTTGCTGAGACAAGGTTCGGTAGCCAAAACGCTGCGTTACGTAAGCGACAAATCTGGGATTACCCTAAATCATTAGCTGAGTAAATCAGTACAATTCTTTTTTGTAGGAAGTTTTAAGAGCGTAGTACTTTCATATTGTAGTAAGGATATTATTATGCAAACAGTTAAGGTTACAAGAAAGGGGCAAACCACCATTCCCGCACGAATCAGAAAGGAACTTGGAATAAAAGAAGGCGATGTTTTGGCAGTAGAAAAAGTTGGCCAAGCAGTGACTTTCAAAAGAGTACCCAAACTGGAGGATCTTGCAGGGATTTTCGCTGGGGATGCAGACGTTGCTGAGTTGAAGAAAGAATTAGACAAGTTACGCGAGGAATACTATCCTTTGAAGGAAGTGCTCGACACACGCTTTTTTCTGGAACACCTTTATTCACAAGACCCAAAAATGCATCAGAAAACAAACCAAAAGATGAGGGAGTTAACGCAAAGCGCTAATGGAATAATCCCAACCATAATACTCCTTGAAACAATCCAGTTCATTTGCTCAAAAAGGGGTAAAGAAAGCGCAGAAATAACCTATCGCTCAATCAACGCTAGCGGATTAAAAATAGAGGGCTTAACTTCTTCAATCGCAAAAGACGCGGGCATACTCAAAAGCACTCACAAAAACCTACCCGTAGGCGACTGCATCATAGCAGCAACAGCTATCAAGAACCAAGCCAAAATAATCTCAGACGACCCACATTTCGACTCCATAAAAGAAACCAAGAGAACCTGGCTATAAATGTAAAATAAATAAGAAATCAATCGTAACCCGCTTTTGGGCTATATTGCTATGTTTATTGGGCTTTGACGTATCCTGTGTTTTGATGTTCTCCTTGCTCCTCCAGTTAAGCATTCTTCATGCTTTTTTCTTAGGAGGTGATCCGGCCGCAGGTTCCCCTACGGCCACCTTGTTACGA